>MDTC01006603.1_pt1 | contig 100892 bp, 93 predicted proteins | sample 811181 | NCBI WGS metagenome assembly MDTC01 (sample SAMN05326644, study PRJNA326480) | marine metagenome | isolation source: seawater | place: Pacific Ocean: North | collected 2011
CGCAATGTCGATATTCTGGCCAAGCCAGTATTTGCGCGTCCTATTACCCGCACCGTCAAGCTCATAGCTGTAAGTATCTTGCTTGCGTAGCTCGTCATTACGGGTGTAGCTTAAAAGATTGCTATTGCTATCCTTATCCGTGTAGGTGCGCAAATTCCCGTTATTATCGTAAGTGTAGGTATCATCCATAACGATCGTGCCGTCTGTAACCTCACGGGTCAGAAGCCAATACGCATCATCATAGGTGCTGGTCTCGCTATGACCATTGCCGTAATCCATGCTCTCCACAGGGCCAAACGCCATATACACCATATTATCGGCCAGCGTCGTGGCGGTGCTGTTCAGATCGCCAATAACCTCGATTACATTGCCGTTATTATCGTAATCATAGGTTACTTCGCGCCCTGACGGGTACGTAATGCCGACAAGATAATTCGCCGCGTCATACTCGTAAGTCGTGGTCAGGCTAAAGCTTGCCCCGCTCGGCGTTTTGGTAACACTGGTCACGCGCCCTACATCGTCATAGACGTAATTGATCGTGCCAAAATCACCGCTCACCTGACATAAGCGCCCCTCATGCCCTGCGCCGCAACCTGTAGACGTGTCATAAGTCAGCGTCACATTAAGGGTGGTTTGGTTGGGATATACAATCGAGGTTAAACGATTGATTTCGTCGTAGCCATACTCAACCTCGCGGCCCGTATCGTCTATGCGCTCGATCAGATTACCATTATCGTCATAGTCGTAAGTGGTCGTCCCACGATCCAGGCTGGTCTCGCTTTCCACCTCACCAAAGGCATTCACATCATAGGTCGTTTCAAGCGCTACATCATAGTTATTGCCCGCACTATCCTTGGTCGCAGTAAAATCAACGCCTAACAGATCGTCAAGCTCGCTATAAGCAAACTCGGTCACACCGTTAGTGGTTATGCCGCTTTCAACACCGCGCCGGTCTTGCGTCGATATCAAACGATTTAACCCGTCATACGCAAAGGTCGCAGGCTTATCATTGCCATCTGCAATAGAGGTGACATTGCTGTTTAAATCATATTCATAACTCACTGAGTTAGTCGTATTATGATGCTCGATTAGACGCGATAGCTCGTCAAATTCCTGAAAGTACCCATAGGTAAACGGAGAGCCTCCGGCAACCTTTCTGAACTTGGTATCGAGAACGTTTCCAGCCGGATCAAAGTAATAATACACGCTGTCATCTTGGCTATTGCTTTGTTCGAGCCTACCGGCTTCATCATAAAAATATTTGATGTATACACCATTGGCCTGATTTACACGATAAAGCGCCCCATCCTCATTATAGTAATAAGTCGTTGCACCTTTGATCGGATCAGCGCGGTTATTGGCTTGCGTATATTTTTCAACACGGCCCATGCTGTCATATTCGATCTTATCCTTTGTACCGTTTGGATCAATTATTTCAGTAATGCGGCCTGCTGTATCACGAGCATAAATAGTCCATACGTGATTTTTCTCATTGGTAACGGTTTTTAAAAACCCATTTGTGTCATAAGTGTAATCCGTCTCGTAATCCTTCGGGTCTATATATTTCTTGAGCTTGCCTAAAACCGTATTGCCATTCCCATCCGTAGTATTATCAAAATACTGAAACTCATGCTCACGGCTTACAGGACTAGGCGTTGCGCCATTATCCGTATAGGTAACTTTGATTAAACGCCCTGAACCATCTGCATGGTAGTCATAATCAATCACCAGATCACCGCGCGTGATCGTATTAACAAGGTGCGTAGAGCCGATATAGGTAATATCTGTATCGCGTTCTTCGCTGCCCCCATCATCTTCTATGATTTCATTAACGCGATTGGACCCGTCATAATTATAGGTCGTAACATTCCCTTCCCAATCCGTAACGCTTTCAAGCCACCCCTCACTTGTATAGCTGTAATACTTATTGGCAGCAGCGCATAAACCGCTTGTACTGGCATGTCCCTCTACTTCAACGAGCTTTCTCAAACCATTTACTGTTGTAAAATGGTAGGTGGTTTCTTTGCCTAAAGGATTGGTTACTTTAGTACTATCTTCGTCCACATACGTAATCGTATAAGTGCTGTTCGTAGGTGAACCGCCAGTGGTGATCGGCGCAGAAGTCGTTAAAGCTTTGCCCGTTGTAGCATCATAAGTATACGTGCCAATAACCTTTCCCTTACCTGTAATTGAGTCAATACGCTCATCTTCAATTGAGGTCAGAGCATGCGGCCAATTACTATCCTCATAAACATAAGTAATATAATTTGTATCCGGCTTGGTGACCGTTTCAAGATTAAATTCTTCATCATAGGTGTAAGTAAATGTGCCGGTTGGAGTAACAACTGAAGAGATATAGCCATCACTATTATAGCTAAATTCCAGGCTTTGCCCGTGCTCGTTAGACACCTCATCCAAACGGCCAGACACATAACTTAAATCTACAGCTTCATAGCCTTGGTATTCGATGCGAATAAGCTCACCCGAACCATTATAGATTTCCCGTGTATCGGTGTTCGTCGTATAGGTAAAGCCATTGGTGCTATCACCCGATAACGTTGCAGTCACATCATCATAATAAGGCGTCCAATCGCCTGTACCCACCTTATAAAACATGACAATAGCGCCGCTACTATCCACCACATCAGCAAACTTACTGCTGCCATATTCTGCGTAGACTAATTGTCCTTCAAAATTATGCCGCCAACGCTTACCCATCTTTCCAGTGATCCAATCACGATCACTGCGGTAATTACGGGTAAAGGATAAAATCCCGTTCACATAATCGATCTGGTCTTTATGTTTATAGCCGTAAAAATAATTGATCGGGCCACCAACCAAGGCTTTACTATCAGGATTATCAGCACAAGCAATTTCACTTCCTTTTTTATTACCCCCTGCTGCCGCAGTCTCCGAAGCCTTGGTAGAGGTTCGCACCTCATCAGGCGGTATCTCCATTTCACAGCCAACAGCATCACCGGAATCACTTGTGCAAGAAATGCCAGTACCTTGCACATCAAAATCAATATAGCTATGCAACGTCCCGTAAAATTCCTGAACGGTTGGCGTATCAACTAAATCGTACCAACCCTGTGCATCAGAAGACACGATAATATTTACTGTATAAGTTGCCGCACTAGTAAGAGTGTAGTAACCCTGATTACAAATTCTTTTCTTACGATCCCTTGTATAAGAATGTTGAAGAGGAAAGTACGAGCCAGTATCCGTATAAGAATATCCGCCGCCGCTAATATTAACACTTGTTGCCGTATTATTAGCTTGAGGCGCATATGTATATTCATCCAGTGAATCAAACGTACTACATTCCCTGTAAGGTACATTTAAAGGCACATCACCAGATGATAAAGTAAACACAAATTGGTTCTGCGCCTTCGCATAATGCTTTTGATTTCCTATCGAAGCAGCTGAACCTGTATCACCGAAATCATAGCCATAAGTAGAAACAGATGTTCTTAATTCCTTGGCATGGGCTATAGCTGAATTGGCTCTTTTAGCAGAAATCGTAGTACCCGCATGGCTATGAGACCACGAAACAGAAGTATCAGCACTATCACTTAAACTATTATCTGTAGAGGTTCGGTGTCGGTCACAATTACTGAGACCAAGAGTAGACGTAACATACACATCTACACCCGAAGGCGCTGTAATAGGCGCGCTAGGCGCTCCAGCGGTGCAAGTCGGCGTAGCCGCTGCGCCACTAACGTAAAAACCCCCGCATAGTGATAATGCAAGGGGTAGAAAAAAGCGTTTCATCGCTTATTCTCCTTAAAAGTTTTAAATAATCAGAAGGGTTAAACCGCCACAGCTAAATACCAGCGGTAACTATAGTTTAGGGCAACATGCTTAGAATATCTTGCTATCCATCACACAAGTTCCAGAATATTAACGCATATCCAATTCCTGAATATTCCAAAATAATCTATCCCATTCCTTGACAACTGGCACGATGCTTGACCTAGCCATAGGGGGCTTATATTTTCAGTGTCTGGAATAATGAGCACATGCGCCAAGCATGTATCTTAGCGAAGAATGGAAGACGCTGAAAATATAAGCCCCCTATGGCGACCACCACAACACTGTGAAAGAACAGATAGATTTCTTTTTTTTAATTTTTAAATTTCTTTTGTTTTTTATTTGGATTTATGATCACTAACGTGATCAGGATTTTCATTCGGTTGATTAAGTAATAGATTAAGCAATCTAGTTCCGCTTATTATCTCTAAATCTTTGGTCTGTGATAGGCTCCAACTTTTACGTCCGGTTTTACCTGTATGCACAAACAGCCCCCTCTGTTTCTGACTGCGACAAATAACAAGAAATGCCTCCACGTGCTGCGGATTAATATGGTTTTTATAACGCTTGGCTTGTATTAGATAGTCACGTCCCTTAATTCTACACCTTCCGTCAATACCCCCATCACCTGTATAGCGTTTATTACGCCTTATCTTATGCCCTCGTCTCTTAATAGCGGTCATAATCATCTCTTCAAAAACAAATGGGTCAACTTTACGCAAATGAATCATTTGTTCCTTAGGACATCGCTTCTTCTTTAAACGTTTTAATTCCTGATGAGCCTCTAATACACTCAATAAATGCCTTTGTTTACCCCACCATGTAACGATAACAATCACAAATGTGATACATAATAAAATATAGGCTTCGTTAGGAAGCTGAGTAGCTATAAGCAGTAATGTTTTTATTTCAGTCATTATTATTTTTATTTTTCATGCGGATTTATGATTACTAACGTGATCAAGAAAAAACATCTTACTAAGATGATTTGATATTTCATAGTTGCACAAGTTTTTTATTCTTTGTATTTTGAAGAAATTCATAAAAACAAAAGTTCAGGGTGATATCGTAATATGTTCCGTAAAGTAGAAATATGGGTTTTATATCTGATCATATTATTTTTTCTTGCCGTAACAGTTTTAGTCGCTGCATTAGCCCGCCAAGAACTTGTTGGAGAAAAAAAATTCGGCAAATTCTCCAAAACAGCATTATTTATCGCCGAAATACCACATAACTTCTATAATGCACTCACCTTGAATCAAGATCTGATCGTCGAAGATCGCTTCCCTGATAAAGCAGGTTTTATCGGCAAGCCCAATAATCAGGAGCTATACCTTCTACTCTCTCGCTATGATGGTGATCTAGCAGAGAGTATTGTAGAATTAGTTGATTTAAGGACATTTGAAACAATTCATACATGGAATCCTGACTACAAAGAAATCATAGAAAAGACTTTAGAAACCGGCAGCATAGAATTTGCAGAATTTACGTCGGTAAGAAATGAAAGCCGTATGCGTATCATACACCCGATCTTATTTGAAGATGGAAGCCTTCTGGTTCAAGATGCCTCACCCTTGAACAGAATTGATTTTTGTAGCAACCTTATATGGCAAAATGCGCATGATAATTTTCATCATTCCATAGAAAAAGACGAAGAAGGCAATATCTGGGTTTCAAGCTGGATGTACCCATATGGCTTTGATTCAAAATATGTGGGCACAGACAATCTGGTCCTTCTCGATGAAGGTATTACAAAACTTAGCCCCGATGGAGAAGTCCTGTATCAAAAATCAGTCAGCGAGATTTTTATCGAAAACGATATGCGCTATTTGCTATTTTCAATCTATGTTGATAGATACTCTGACGATCCCATTCATATGAATGATATCCAACCCGTTATGAAAGACGGACCATATTGGAAAAAAGGTGACGTTTTTCTATCATTCAGACACCAGTCCATGGTCATGCTTTACCGTCCTTCTACAAATCAAGTCATATGGAAAGGCGTGGGAAAGTTTTACAACCAGCATGATGTTGATATTCTCAATGACCATCAAATCGCTATTTTTAATAACAATAGTGTAAATAGCTTTGATGGTATAGTTGTTTACGGCACAAATGAAGTATTAATATATGACTTTGAAACCAATGAATATTCATCTTACCTCAGAGATTCAATGACCAAAAATGACATTAGATCCATAACAGAAGGTCGTTCTGAAATACTGGATAATGGTGACTTATACATAGAAGAAACCAATTACGGCAGAACCCTTTATTTTAACAATGATGGCTCGCTCCGTTGGGAACATATAAACCGCGCAGAAAACGGCAATATCTATCCCGTGGGATGGTCCAGAATATTGTACACGCCCAGAGATTTGGATATAGTTCGAGCTGTAATTAATAAAAAGGGTGGCTCAGAAACGTGTTCAGAAAAATAGAATTATGGGTTTTATACCTGACACTACTTTTAGGCTTTCTTTTCACCATACTTTTCGGCGCCCTAATTCACCATGGCCTAACAGGTGGCTCTACATTCAAATTACTTTCAAAACCAGCAATCTTTCTGGCCACCATCCCGCTTAATATCTACAATATTATTACACTTAATCAGGATTTAATTTTAGAAGACCGTTTCCCGAAAAAGACAGGGTTTGTTGGCGAACCGAATGACACAGAAATATATCTACTTCTATCTCATTATGACGGCGCCCTTAATGAAAATGTTGTAGATCTGATTGATCTAAGATCATTTGAAACCCTACATAGATGGAACCCTGACCTGAATGAAATATACAAAAAAGTTAACGAAGAAAATCCCGAGTTCGCAGGTTTACTCAGAGATAAAAACGATACACGTGGATTTATAGGCCACCCTTTATTAAGTAAAGATGGCAGCCTTGTTTTCCAAGATACTGCACCTTTGAATAAAATAGGATATTGCAGTGAACCTATTTGGCAAAATGAAGAGGATTATTTTCACCACTCTATTGAACGAGACCATGAAAACAATATCTGGGTCTCTAGCCGTTTATTCCCATACAACATTGATTCCAAATACGTTGGAAACCAAAACGGCACATATTTTGATGATGCTTTTACAAAACTCTCTCCAAAAGGAGACATCCTTTATACAAAATCTGTCACCGAGCTTTTCATTGAAAATGATATGAAATATTTACTATTTTCCATTTATGCTCCGCAATATTACGGTGACACGCTTCATATGAATGACATTCAACCTGTTAAGCAAGACGGTCCATATTGGAAAAAAGGGGACATTTTCTTTTCTCTTCGCCACCAATCTATGGTTGGTCTTTACCGCCCCTCTACCAATGAGCTTCTATGGAAAGGTGTCGGAAAGTTCTACAACCAGCATGACGTAGATATTCTCAATGACCATCAAATAGCTATTTTTAATAACAATAGCGTAAATACTGTCAGCGGAAATATTGTTGACGGTACCAACGAGATTCTAATATATGACTTTCAAACGGGTAAATATTCTTCTTACCTCAAAGACGCACTAACCAAACATGATGTCAGAACTGTAACCGGAGGACGATCAGAAATTCTGAATAATGGTGACCTATATATAGAAGAAACTGATTATGGTCGAACCCTGTATTTTAACAATGATGGCTCGCTCCGTTGGGAACATATAAACCGTGCTCCGAACGGCAATATCTACCCAGTAGGATGGTCAAGAATCTTGTATAAACCCGAAGATTTAGCTATAGTCCGAGACTTACAGAATAAAAAGGACTGCCCATGAAATCAAAAGCGTTAAAATCATTCTTAACAGTTGCCTTTGTTATTTTTCCCTTTACCGCACAAGCCTATATCGGCCCGGGCATGGCAGGCAGCGTTATCGCAACAGTTGTGGGCTTGGTTGCCGCATTCTTTTTGGCACTTTTCGGCATATTATACTATCCCATCAAAAGAGCCTTCAAAAACAAAAGGAAAAAAGAATCAGAAGGTACAGTTGAAAAAAGCCAACCTACTAACGAGCCGGAAAATTGATAGACCATATTTTCCTCGTTATATTTTGTATTATTGCCTACGAAATTTTTTGCCGTTCCAATATTGTGCAATGGACAAAGACCAATCTAAAGATCATAAAAAAAGTCTCGAAAGTCCTGCCCTCAAGTAAAATCAGTGATCACTGGAAAGAATGCATTGTGCCGACTTACGCCATGATGCTAATGAAAAATTCACTCATGATACTAGCCATCCTACTTGGCATTATCCTCGTTTTCTTGGTCTTTTACTTTATTTCGCCAAGCCTTTATACCCTTGCTATTTCTATCATTGGCATTCTAGAGTCTATTGCGATTATCATCATTTATAACCAGATCAAAAAACGCTTATGAACAACTATAGCGCCTTACAGAAATTCCTACACCGCATCAGCCTATCCCCTCGTTTCATGCGGGAAATCAGCTTTGATCTGGAACAAGGCATGTTCCTGAAAAAATGCCAAAATGATAAAGTGGCAAACCACGTTTTTGTCACCGGCTTAGCACGCTCCGGCACCACGATCATTTTGAATGCGATCTATGAAACAGGAAACTTTGCCTCTCTGACCTATGAAGACATGCCTTTCATCCTCAGCCCCAACCTTTGGAACAAAATTAATGTCTTTGAAACCCACAAAGAAGCAGCAGAACGTGCCCATGGCGATGGCATTATGGTTACAACCAACTCCCCCGAAGCCTTTGAAGAGGTTTTCTGGAACACATTTGAAGATGAAGAAAACTGGGAGACCTTATTTCAAAATTATGTAACGCTTATCCTTCATAAATACAAAAAAACCCGCTATTTAAGCAAAAACAACCAAAATATCAGACGCGTTGAGAGAATCCGTAGCGCCTTCCCCGATGCACAAATTTTGATCCCTTTCCGCGATCCTTTGCAACATTGCTTTTCATTACTTTCCCAGCATAAAAAATTCTCGAAAGAACAAGAAAACGATAAATTCATCCGCAATTATATGAACTGGATCGGCCATAGCGAGTTTGGTCTGGACTATAAACCCATCATGTCAGGTAATCTGGACTTCGCCGACGCCAATACATTAGATCATTGGCTAGAGCAATGGTATCTGCTTTATACAAAGCTTTACGAGACCCATAAAGAAGATCGCACCCATATCCATTTTATTTGCTACGAAACACTCTGTAGAAATGAGCAGGTGCACGAGCGCATTAATAACATACTCAATATAACAATTGATCCCGTATTTTCCTTCAGGGAATCCAAGAAGAAAATCGAAGAAAAATACAGCAGTGAACTCTTGCAAAAATGCATGGGCACTTACGAAAAACTAGCCGCACTCCAGCGTCAAAACTAAGACTTATCCAAAGCCACTGACGCCTTAACGTAATCCACTGCCTGACTTACGCACGTTTCAATATCATCCTGACCAGTATTAAGTTTTAATTCTGGATTTTCCGGCGCTTCATACGGCGCATCAATCCCTGTAAATTCCTTGATCTCACCGGCAAAAGCCTTTTTATAAAGCCCCTTCGGGTCACGTTTTTTACATGTTTCAATATCGGCTGCCACATAAAGCTCATGAAACTTGTCTGCCGAAGCCTTTCGCGCCCGATCACGGTCTTCTCTATATGGTGATATGAAAGCCGTGATAACAATCAGCCCTGCATCCGCCATCAAAGCAGCAACCTCACCAATTCGTCTGATATTTTCTGTTCGGTCTTCTGGCGCAAATCCAAGATCCGCATTTAAGCCACGCCGCACATTATCACCATCAAGCACATATACATGAAAACCCAGCTTGGTCAGCTCCCGTTCAATCGACATCGCCAGAGTTGATTTCCCCGAAGCCGACAAACCCGTAAGCCAAAACACCCCGCCTTTATGCCCTTTCAAACGAGCACGTTGTTCACCAGCAACCAGATGCTCAACTTCGGTGATATTCTCGGACTTTGGAGAACTGCCTTTAAAATTCATCTAAATAAAAACCCTTATTTCAAATTTATTTTCTTTTTTCGCAGGTTTTCACCTGAAACACACGTAGAATATATTATAGCAACCTATATTTATGAGGGAAACTATGCATTTTTACACAGCACTACACCGTTTTGGCTGGGGACCACAACCAAACAATGAGCCCAAGGATTCCCCGGCCAGTTTACAAAAATGGTTGCATAATCAGCTACAATCACCACAAAAAGCTTTATTAAAAGGGACATTCGAAAATTCTAATTCTCTGACAAAACAAATGACCAGCATCAGAGGAAAAAAAGATCGCGACCAAAAGAAACGAATCCGTGAAGCAATAAAAAACACCTACATGCAAGAAACCGAAGCAAGGTTTCTCCATTCCCTGAATACGGATGCGCCTTTTCTTGACAGACTAGTTCATTTCTGGAGCAACCATTTTACAGTCTCTACAGCCGGAAAACCACAATTAAGCGGACTTGTCGGTGTGTTTGAACGTGAAGCAATCAGACCCAATGTTCTGGGAAAATTTTCGGATATGTTACTCGCCGTAGTTGCCCATCCTGCTATGCTGAATTACTTGAATAATATGACTTCTTTTGGTCCGAATTCACGAATGGGCAAAAGGAGAAATCGTGGGCTTAATGAAAATCTTGCCCGTGAAATTCTGGAACTCCATACGCTAGGCGTAAATGGCGGATATACACAAAAAGACGTTATTGCACTGGCTAAAATCATTACAGGATGGACAATTACACCTGCCAAAATGGGCGGCGGCGGATTTCAATATATTGACGTCATCCATGAGCCAGGCACACATATTTTGCTTGGAAAATCCTATCCCCAAAACGGACAGCAACAAGGTATTGATGCCTTGCGAGACTTAGCCCACCATCCTTCAACCGCACGCTTTATTGCAACAAAGCTGGCACGGCATTTCATTGCTGATAATCCACCTGACAGCACCATTAAACATTTGGAAAAAGTCTTTAAAAAAACAGATGGTGATTTGAAAGCTATGGCTGAGACTCTTATTGAATTACCCGAAATAGAGAAATACCCCTTATCCAAAATCAAAACACCTTATGAGCTTATCATTAGTACGATGCGTTTATTAGGCGACGGAGCAAATAAAGCAGATTATAGAAAAATATTTCAATCTTTGGCTCTGATGGATCACAGACCTTTTGCCGCGCCATCACCTGCCGGTTGGCCGGATAAAGCCGAAGACTGGATATCACCAAATGCCACATTAAACAGAGTTGAATGGTGTCATGCCGTATCAAATATTACCGGTATCAAAGACAACCCCTTGGATATAGCCAAACATAGCTTCGGACAATTGGCCAATCCGGAAACATTAACATGGATAGAACGCGCCCCAAGCGGCACACAAGGACTAGCCCTCATGCTCGCCAGTCCGGAATGGCAAAGGAGATAAACCTATGGTAACACGTCGTGATTTTTTATCGGGAATGTGCTCAACAGCCGCGCTAGCTATGGCTTCAACCCTATATCCCGGATTAAGTTTTGCCGCCGCCCGAACAGATAGACGTTTTGCCATGGTTATTTTACGCGGTGGTATGGATGGTATGGCTTCATTAATCCCTTATGGCGACAGGAATTATAAGGCCTTACGCGGGGAACTGGTTATCGAGGATTCCGCATTGATCAAAATAGATCCATTCTTTGCACTGCACCCTTCACTTGAACCATTTGCCGATTTATACAAAGCCAAAGAAATGATTGCCATTCCAGCCAGTGCCACCCCTTATCGTGAACGTTCTCATTTTGACGCACAAAACGTTCTGGAACTTGGCTCAACAAAACCTAATGCATTGCGTGATGGCTGGGTAAACCGTCTGGTAGGCGCAATTGATCAACGTGATGAGTCTTTGGGGCTAGCCGTAGGACAAGGAATTCCTCTCGCCCTGCGGGGAAATACTAAAGTCGGGTCATGGGCACCCTCTGCCCTGCCTGATATTAGTGATGATTATATCTCGCTCATCCAGAAAGTTTATAAACATGACCAGATTTTCGCCTCAGCCTTTAATGAAGCCTTGAATATTCAGGACATGACGACGGATTCCATGCATGGTAGCAATGAGAAACAAATGGCGCGCCAAAGCCGATCCCCCAGAGGATTTACAACCATGGCCCAAATGGCTGGAAAAATGCTGGAACAACCCAATGGTCCACGTATCGCAACATTAGAACTAGGTGGCTGGGATACGCATGCCAATCAGGGAACAGAGGGCGGCAATATGGCCAATACGCTTGATATTTTCGCACGCGGCATTGAGACCATGAAAAAAGAAATGAAACACTCATGGCAAAAAACCATTATCGTAGCAATCAGCGAGTTTGGTCGTACAGCACGCCCAAATGGTAATCGTGGAACAGATCATGGAACAGCCGGAACAATGTTCTTATTTGGCGGCGCTTTAAAAGGTGGCCGCATCTACCATAATTGGCCCGGCTTGGCCTCACGGGATTTATACGAAAACCGCGACATCCGTCCAACTATTGATGTTCGTGGAGTGACAAAAGGTATATTAATGGATCACTTTGGCCTTTCAGATACTATATTACGCACATCAATCTACCCCGATAGTGCAAATATAAAACCTGTTCATGGGTTAATTATTTAGAAAAACATAGCCTAAATACTGGTATTCCCCTATTATTTGGCAAAAGTTCAAGAACTTCTATTTAAATATGGACAAACAAGCTTTATTGTTATGATGCTTAAATGGAGTAAACACTCCTGTAACCAAGTAATCTGAATAATGCGTCGTTTTTTGTTATCTATCGGTCTGATTTCGCTATGGCCTTGTGAAGTTATTGCACAAGAGCCCTTAGAGGCACGCGTAGAGTTAAACTGGCGTTACGGGCATGAACGCTCGATTTTGATGAGTGAATTTTGGATTCCTGTGATGCAGGATGAAGAGAGTGTCTTATACACTGATATCCGGATGATGGGTGATGATCACGACCACCGCGAAGGTAATATTGGTCTTGGCTACCGTAAAATGGTTGATTTAGGGGGACGCAAGGGGATTATAGGTGCGCATGGCTGGCTGGATAGACGTTTGACCGAACGAGGATCAAACTTCAACCAGATCACAGGTGGTGCCGAACTTTATACTGATCGTTTTGACCTCAAACTTAATACTTATATTCCACTTAATGACAGCAAAACCCACACCCAAACCAACCCTAATGGTGGTTCAGCAAGTTTCGTTGGCAACCAAATTGTCGTCAACACAGACCAAATCCTTGTTGAAGAAGCCCTGATCGGCGCAGATATAGAATTTGGCTGGAAACCGGATTTCCTTGACCAATATACAGATTCCACAAGACTTTACGGCAGCCTGTTTCATTTTGAAGGTGACCGCGCCGAAGATATTTCAGGATGGCGCACACGTCTGGCCAGCGACATTACGCCGGATATCGAATTAGGGGCCAGCTTCCAAAGCGACGATGTTCGTGGATCACAAGGCTTTCTTGAAGCAACCATCCGCTTTCCCTTGGGCCATAAGAAAAGCTACCAGAAAGAAGGCTTGCGCGCTCGGCTTGATGAAAGTCCGGAGCGAGATATTGATATCGTCTCCAATGAGGCCATCACCGATGACGGACTAAACAAACCTTTGACCAATGCCACCACAGGGCTGACCCAAAATGTCATACACGTTAATAACACAGCTGCAGGCGGTGGCAATGGCAGCGTCGAGACACCCTATAACACGCTAGCCGCCGCGGAAGCCGCCGCAAGCGATAATGACCTCATCTATATCCACCGCGGAGATGGCACAACAACAGGCCAAAATGCCGGCATATCACTTAATGATCAAGGGCAAACCCTTATGGGTGCAGGATCAGACCTGACCTTTGACGGCATGCGCTTTGGCACAAGTAATGGCGCAACTATTTCTTCCATTACCATTATACCTGCTGATCCCACAGGCCCGCCGACCATTACTAATACAGGAGGTGATGGAATTTCTGTAACCGCCAATAATATAAAAATTACAGGACTAACAATTGACGGCGCTACAGATGATAATATCCAGATTACCAATGCCGGAAACACAGCCATTACAGAAGTGACATCTGTAAACGCGACTGATGAGGGTATATTTGCTGAATATAATGATAATAATGCCCATAACCTAACCGTCCGTAACGTAACCTCCAGTAATAACGGCGATGGCGGCATATATATTATAACAAACAACGCTTCGACTGTATTAGACACAACCATTACACAAGGTACTTTCAACGCAAATTTTGATGAAGGCATCAGAATAAATTCAAATACATCATCTCTCGTTAGAGCAACAATTACCAATAACACAGCAAATAATAATAGCGGAGAAGCACAAGCAACAGGTATTCAAACAACTGCAAGCAATAACTCCCATATCATTTCTACGATTTCTGGAAACACGACAGATAATAATGCTCAAATTAATATATATAGCTACGCCAACACTGGCGCCACAGTGACATCAACTATAGAGAACAATACAGTAACAAACGCTCTTAACGGTATCCTTCTGCTTGGAAACACCTCTGGAGCAACATCAAACGGGATCATTAGAAATAATACGGTTACAGGTAATGGTGACTTTGGCATTCAAGCACGCGCCAATAACGATACAACCGTAATAGCTGAAATTTCTGGCAACACTGTCGACAGCACAACCAGCATAGGCATTTACCTTTTGTCACAAATCAATGGAAATCTAACAGTAACAATAAATAACAATATTTCAGGAAATAATAATAATCACGGCATTTATGCTCGTGCTATTGATAATTCATCTCTAACAGCCAGTTTTGATGGCAATACATCCTATAATAATACAGGCGGATGGCGTCATGGCTTTTATATAGTTGCCGAAGATACTGCAACCGCAAACGCAACACTCACCAATAACACAGCTTATGATAATGACCGCGATGGTTTCTTGTTTAGAACACAAGATACTGGCGATCTAACATTAACAGCAAGCAATAACTTGGCCACCTCGAATTCAAGGCATGGATTTTGGGTACTGAATGAAGGCAATAGTCTTGTTTCAACACTGACTTCAAACACATCAACATCCAACATCTCGAACGGTTACAGAGCAAGCATACCAAGCGCAAGTAGTGGTACATTGTCAATATCAATGCAAAACAATATTTCTACAAATAATACGCTACAAAGTTTTTATTTTACAGACACGTCAACTGGATCAATCATAGCAGATATGGGCGGTGGGTCACTTGGCTCGACTGGTAATAATAGCTCTTATAATAATGGTGGCGTGGAATTATATCTTGATCTTGATGGGGATGAGCTAAAAGCCGAAAATAACTGGTGGGGCAATACATCAGGTTTAATCGGCGGCGAAACCACTTTAATCGGCGGCAGCACAGTTGATGCTGATCCTTATCTTACCCAAGCTCCGTAAAAAAATAATAGCCACTCCGGTTGGTTTTTCGTGTGTGTGGGGGGAAGAAACCGAGCCCGGAGTGACTGACTTAAATCAGGTATAAAATTGTGTGGGGGAAGTTATACCTGCTATTACGTTCAAAACGCTTATCTTTATTATTTACAGACGTTATAAGGAAAACCCCTCTATAATGTCAAGAAATTTATACAAAAAATATATTATCTTTTTCTTTATGAATAAATATTATCCTGTATATGTAAAAAAATACATACATTATGCAAAAATATTTTAATTTGCATATTGATGTTGGATATTAATTACGATAAATAAATATTATGATAAACGGCAAACAATGCAGAGCTGCACGTGCCTTGATGGATATCAGCCAATCTGAACTGGCCGAGAGAATTGATCTAACACGCCTGACCATAGCAAATTTCGAAAAAGGCGAGAAGATCAGCCTTAATAGCATGGAAAGCATTACATCATTTTTTGATAATAACAGTATCGTGTTTCTACCGAATGATGGCGTGGCTGCAAAGCCAGTTGATGAAGTACAAAAACTATATGGTCGTGAAGGTTTTGCGGCCTTTATGAATGATGTTTATGAAACTGTCAAAAAACATGGTGGCGAGATCTGCGTATCAAACGTTGATGAAAAAAACTGGATCGAATGGATGACCAAGGCCGGTTATAAAAAACACTCGGAAAGAATGAAAGAATTGAAGAATTTTAATTTCAAAATTTTTATCGAAGAAGGTGATGATTTTTATATTGCCGATGAATTCGCCGAATATCGTGCCGTCCCCTCGGAGTTTTTCTGCGATCAGTCTTTTTACGCCTATGGCGACAAGCTGGCCTTAATCGCATTCGACATTGACACGGTCCGCATCAACATTATCAAAAACCCGAAATGGGCTGAGAGTTTTAGAGTCCTTTTTAATTTTGCATGGCAAAATGCCAAGGTATTGAGATCATGAAACAATTAGCACGCGAAGCAAAACATTATTCATTCCTCTTCCACCAAGGTGGAATCAAAAAAATTCTCGACCACGCAAAAGAGAATTTATTCTATGACGTGAAATACGGCACAGACACATCCTCGTGGTTGGAAAAATATGATTTTCAAAACATCCCGAATTTGGAACATGGCGTACGCTACCGAGCCTCCGCCACAAGTGAAGCACGTTATGGCCTTAATCAAGCCAGCAAATATATAAACCTTAAAGATGCTAATTTTTACGATCTTGGATGCGGCAAAGGCAAAGTATTATGTATCGCAAGCCTTTGCTATGACTTCAAAAAAATCATTGGTATTGACTACTATAAACCTCTACTGGATCATGCTGCCAATAATCTAAGGCATTTCCGTATTAATGATACTGTAGAATTGCATAATATGGATATGAGTCTGTTTACAGATTACAGCCCCGAGACAGTAATTTACCTATACAACCCAGCCAATGATATAATTCTGGAAAAAGTCCGCGATAATCTTGAAAAAGCAACAAGCCGCACCGTTGTAATCTACAACAAACCCATCCATAAATCCGTCTTTAAAAACTGGAAACTTGTGGCCCAAAAACGCGAAAAAGATCCTGATCACAATACGTCGATTTTCCTCTTCGATAAAGAAAAGTAGCCCCCTCTTTTCCCAATACGCTATATTATTGTGATCATATATCTTATGCGTTATGGTCGTAACATCATCATAATTTAAAAAGAACGGATTACATATGTCTTGCTTACGTCTTTGGCTATTGATTATTGCTCTCTGGGTTTTTCCAATACAAGCAATAGGTGCCACACTGGAAGAAACGGAAACCGACTGTGATGCAAATAATATCGCGCAAGCCTGCTATATGGCAGGCGTCATGTATGAGTCAGGATATGAAGGCACCCCCTTAAGCCAAAACAAAGCCAATCACTATTTTGAAAAAGCCTGTGAAGGCGGTATTGCCAGCGGCTGTTTTAATTTAGGTAATAATTTTGTCAATAGTAAAGGCCTACCTGCAAATATAACCGCTGAAGAAAAATCAGAATATATCTCAAAAGGAAAAGATTTTTGGATAAAGGCCTGTGATCTTGGTAATTTCAAAGCCTGCATGAATTATGCGCACGCCGCCATGCAATTTTCCAAAGATGCTAAATCTGCAGCTATATATTACGAAAAAGCCTGTGACCTAAGTATTCAAAGCGGATGCATAAAAGCCGCAGATATATATCATCTGGGCGGCGGGAAAGGAAATGGCACCCTTTCCCCAACCCCTGAAAAAGCAAAAGAACTATACGCAAAAGCAAACACGCTAATTCAAAAGGAAAAAACTCTGGAAAGCCTTGTGCGCGATACCGATAAGAAAATATTCACTGATATCCAAATTGAAAACGGAAGCCTTAAATACAGAACGAACCCGTTTCCAACTTACTGGATAGCTCACCTTGGTGACGATCACACTCTTACATTATCTCATATTATGGCCAATTTCCCCGATACAGATGAATTTAAAAAGCTTGTTCAGGAACAAGATCAAACCCTGAAAAGCAATATAAAGATAGAAACATCTGCAGGTTCTGATCAAAAATATTTTGTTCTTTCACAACTCATTACTCTGAATGGCGAAGACGATGCCAAAAATTTCCAAACCCACGCCATCGAAGCCTATAATGATTTAACGAGCTTTATGAAAATCTACAGTCCGGAATAAATTACAAAACCTACATCTTGGCAGATGTCGTGACAGGCGGAACACCTTGCCCACCTTGAACCAGACCGGCTTGCTCATTGGTAAGGGCTTCATCTTGCTGAACAGCCGGTTCTTTTACATTGGCCTCATTTTGCATTTTTCGGGCAAGTTCCTTGCTATACTCCATCATTTGGTGCATCAAACCACCCTTTTCATAACCATAAACCGTTATGTTCATACTTTGCACGGTCGCATCTTGTCCATCAGGCAACTTTACCTTCCATTTATCACGTGATGATAATTCCTCACCGAGGCTATCTTCAATTCGAACCCATGACGTAGTAGAATAATCATCATTTCTTACATGCTGCATTCGATGTGTTGCATCCCAGATATTATCGGAATCAATTTCAAAAAGATGAGGAAAACTACCATTTACACGCATATTAACATCAACAATCATACGGTCAATCACCATATCAGTCCCCTTAGGCAAATCAGGACGAACCTTAACAACGTCAGAACCCTTATGGCCCTCATCAAGTTCAGCTGCTAAAACCGTTGTAACAGAGCCTCTTTTTATATCCGGATCAGCCCCAATCCTTTTATAGGACTCTTCCAAAAGTTTTTGAAACATTTCAGGTTGAAACACACCATGCCCTGCGCCCCAAACCGTAGTATGACCCGCAAAATTCTCATCATCATACATAGGCTTATCAACGCCTTCGCGCGTCGTCGTATCAATGGTTGCCAATTTAACCAAGGTTGTAATTTCATCTTCAGTCAACACTGGAAAATTTTGTTCCAAGCGCTGCTCTTGCTCATACATTGCCGCAGAAACATAACCCGCCTGTTCCGGCCCGGAAAAAGATGTCCCGTCAATATTGGTAACAAAGCCTTTATCATCAAGAGTTGGATTGTCCTCTTTAAACTGCGCAAACATTATTTTATGCAGGCTCTCTGGGTTGTTCATATATGATTGGACTTTCTGATCAACTTTAGCCTTAAGCCCTTCGTCAGTTTGATATCGTTCCATTTGTTCATAATAAATAGCCTGTTGCCCCGCAGCTATGGTTTCCTCACTAACCCCATTAGCCGCATTAAACTTTGTAAACAAATCTATTGCACTGTTAATTTCTGTTTTTATTACCCAATCACGAACCAGATCCTCATGCCCCTCCAAAGACGGTGCGAGGTCATATAGCTGATACCTGCCCCCATGATTAAACGGGTTATCCGAGGCAAGAGTTGGGTTGATACGACTACTATGTTCTTCTATGAAATGCCCTTGCTCATTTTGATTGGCTTCACCGACAACCAGTGTATTTCGTCCAAAATCAGCGACCCTTATTTGGGTAATGTTATTTGTATCTCCATCATTACCAGCCGCCGCCACATAAATCGGCATTTCTTCCTCGGCAAAGGCTTTCTTATACATATCTACAACCTTACCAGTCGCTAAACCATCAGGATTCATAATACTGGCCAAGGCATTCATACCCGAACTAAATGAAACCACATCATATTGTGTAAGCTTATCAATAATCTCTGTTCCAGAAGGCTTAAGGGGACTTTCCTGCACCAAATCAACAGTCAGAGAATCATTACCCGTTACTTTTCGCAAAGTATCTTCATGAATTTGGCGCGCAACCTCGGCATGCCGAGAATACAGACTATATAAATCATATTGAGGCACATTCTCAAAATGCGCGAATTTAGTTGAAGATTCCACCTCTTGCTCTTCGTCAGTCATAACATTTATCACCAGAATTTATTTATAATTTATCTTTGGAAAAAATTTTATCATAAAGATATTAAGAAAAGCAAATAAACATTAACCATTCCAAGGCGTATAATCCGTTGATTATTGGGCCAATTCAACGAATCTGGTTGTCCTTACATCGGCTTCGAATTTCAGGATCAAAACTTTGATAAAGGCCGCCCCGAATTGCAAAATCATACAGGCACAATTAATCCAGAGCATCAATAAAACAATGGATCCTGCCGCCCCGAAAACTGATTGCGGAGAGTAAAATTGCAACGCCATCGTAAAAAGCATCTCGCCTAACATAATCAAGAAAGAACATAATACCCCGCCTAAAAACGCATATTTGATCTTGATATAGACATCCGGCAAAATCTTGAACATCAACGTAAACAAAAACGCAATCACCAGAAATGAAAACGCATTTTCAAGCGTTTGCAGAGCTTCAAGCTCCGGAATTTTAGTCGCCAGCCAATTACTGAATAATTTCAAAGCCGTAGACAGATACAATGAACACAGTAAGATAACGCCGATCAATATCGCCATACCCATCGCAATAACGCGGTTAATAACTGTCCAAAGTATGGTTTTCTCCGGCTTGCCTTTCACACCCCAAATCTCGTTGAAGGAATTTTTAAGCTGATTAAACAAACCCGACGCCCCAAATAGCAAAACCAGCCCCCCGATAATCAACGACCATCCTCCTCCGGCAATCCTTGCACGATCTATGATGTTTTGAATTGTGTTAGCAACGTCTTCGCCGACAAAATCACCGGCAACATTCTGGATTTGCGTACGAACCATCTCCTCATCAAGAAAAAACGTTGTGATATACATGATAATAATCATTAATCCAGGCAGTGAAAAAACAGCATAATACGCTGCTGCCGCCCCGTGCATAAAAGGCGAGTTTTCACTCCACGTCCAGATTGTCTTTTTTGCTATTTCCAACATATATCTAATCATACTTTAGGCTGAAAGCATAAAGATGTTTAGACTAAGATGATATTATTAAAAAGATAACCAGAAGAAAAAGGCCGTTTACATTTGAAGCGGCCCTTGCATTATTTATTAGAAACTATATTGCCAACCAATCGTCAACTTCATATCAGTTTCCAGTTGAGGTCCATTCAGATCACGATAAAGCGGAGCAGTCGCTTCAATCGCCACTTTATGCCCTTTAACAACTCCAACCTGACCATAAAGATTAATCCCGAGACCAAGCTCTATAACTTCGCCGCCGTAATTATCAGGATCAGCCGTTTGCACAGGGGCCATAATTTGTGAATCAATGCCGTCAATTGAATCCTGTGTTGTGCCTGTCACACGCGCAGAGGTACTAATCCATGGCGTCCATTGATAAGCACCCCATGCACTAAGACTATGCTTGTCACCCCATGCATAGCCTTCGGAGTTTTCATCTTCAAGACGGATCTCGGCCGAGTACTGTGCCCCCCATCCCCAATCACCTTTGTGACCGGAATAAGTCAAGCCCGGCAAGAGATCAAACGTGCCCGTACCAAGCTGCATGGCATAAGGCATACGCAACTTCGGACGCATACCCATCGGTGTAAGAACAGTGGCTTCCTCATCAATTGAACCTGTTGGCAAACTCAGCCCCAAATTGGCATGAACATGATGCATATCATCTTCGAAAAGGCGAATTAAACCCGTCAGCTTGGTATCGCTCCACCCTTCGCTTTTCGTGGTGAAATTACCGAGAACTGTCGTGCCCATACCACCCGCAAAAGTAATATGATCCATTTCTTTTTCCTCGAAATTGATCATCGCCATAAGGGTCAGCCAGTCCGAAGGCGCATACATCGCCCCGAACATATGCATCTCCATCGACATATCAGTTGGCACAACACGTAAAGTAGAGGGCTGACCGGTCATACCAAAGAATCGATTGGCTTCTGTTGTTGCTATCGTTACCGGATCAACGCGGCTCGTCCCATCACGATTACCATCCATATCCATATGCATATAGCGGTAAGAAACCATCCAGTCACCTTTCTTGTGCATATGACTGCCCATCATACCAATCGGCACAAGGTCATTATGGTTATGCGTCTCATGACCAGATGAATGATGCATACCCTCATGATCAATATGCATGGAATGCTCATCAGCAAGAGCAGTTAAAGGATTAAGGCTTACAGTGCAGGCCAAACCTGCGATTAAAAATAGTTTATGCATGCGCATAATATCTTCCTCCTGATTTTGGAAGTTAAAATAAAAAATTAAAATGATAAAAAAATCAGGAAGTTACAGGCGGACCGGTCGAATCATAATCATGGGATTTATGACACTGAAAAATAGAATTTTCCTGCCAGAACCGAGAAAAACTCTGCGGATACGATAAAACCAAAATACTGGAATCACTCAAGACAGCCTGATGAATATGTCCGGCTATACAAAACATACACGGGCTCTTGGCATGATTTTGATCACCCGCAGGCGCACTACCATTTTGTGGAACAGCAATTGTTTTAAGACCAAAAGCCGTACAAATCTCCATCAAAAACGCCTCGCCTGATCTGAACTTACAGGCAGGTGAAACACTGACCGCAAGCAAAGCGCAGATCATCAGAAAATTCATCAAAATCGTTTTTGGGGTCTTTGGCATGAGCATTTCTGTAAAACAGAATTTGAACCAAGTCCAGCGCTATTTTCTACAGTCAAATCATAACTTATCCAAAGGATATAGCGCCATAGAGCTTGATTTCCTTGGCGATTATAGACCCACGGCAGTATAGTCTGGATTATGGCGAATTTTTATGAAACGACATCATACTTGAGTAAAGGCACTAAATAATGGGTTTCGAACAAACATCAGAAGGACGGGTATTTTTTAAAACCGCGGATAATGACGATCTTCTTCCGGAGACAAAAAAGCTTGCCGAAACGAAGCCAAAGCCACTGACGGATAATATGAGCAACGGAGCCACGAAAAAAACACCAGCCAAAACATCGGAATCACCGATCAAGGCCAATCAGACCCAAATGCAGATTTTGCTGTTATTGAAAAACCTCAATAACAAACTCAAAGATGCACATGACGACAATGATTCTGTCAAAAAGGAACTTGATGAGTATAAAAAATCCCTCAAATCTCTGGAAGAAAAAGCCGAAAATTACGAAAAAAACTATATTGATCTCGAACAAAAAGTAGCCAAAAAACAAAATGAAATCGGCAAAAAAGCCACGCGCGTTTCCGAAAGCGTCAAGGATGTTTCCAAGCAAATGGAAAACGCCAAGGCCCTAGTGAAAAAGCTTGAGGAAAAAACCACGGGCCGCGAAGAAGCACTCGATAGCATCAAGCAAGCCATCGAAAAACAAAAAAAGCTAATCGACGAGCAAAACAAAGAGATTACATCAGAAAAAGAAGTGCAGAAAGGCCGCGCTCAAGCTCTTTTAAAACGCCAAAAATCACTGGAGAAAATCCAGAAAGATCAAGGGCAGAAAATGGTCGATAATGTCGCGGCCTATGTTGCCCTGACCAAACGCGTGAGCGAAGCCGAGGCCCGTAATGAGGCCTTGGACAACAAGCTTGAAGAAACAGCAAGTGAATATCTCAAACTGGACCGCAAGATTGAGAAAGCACTCGAGGATCGCAACCGCATCTTGAGAAAAATCGAACGCATCGAAAATGCTGTCGTTGAAACCCGCGATGCCTTAAACGCCAAGGCCATGGTCTTACTCACCCAGCAAGGCGCTGTTGCAGGGGTCGAATTTCCCAAAATCCCTGATGAAACCCTAAACAGCACGCCGGAAGAATTACAAGCCCGCCTTGATGAACAAAATGCTTTGAGTTGGTGGCAAAAACCCATCGAGATCAATTACTATATCCTTGGCATGATCTTGCTGATCGGTTTATTGATTGGCTGGATTATTGGTGAAATCAGACAGCCCAACACACTTACCCCTTCCACGCCCGTTTACCAATCCGGTCAAGCCGAAGCCCCGCCTAAAATAAAGCTTGGCTCCTTGCCCGATGAAACGACCACAGCAAAAAACCAAACCAGCACAGCGGCCCTGCTAGAACATTCACCGGATAATGAAATCGCCTCAGAGGAATTACCACCACCGCCACAAAAAGAGCATATCAAATCTCGTGAAATCACGAGCGCCAATAACGAAGAACCCGATTTCGGTATAAAAATCCATAAAGGCGCTAATGAAATCAAAGAATTTCAAAAAGAAGAAGTGCCCAACAATGATATTGACCATATCGATATCAATAACGAAGAAGAAATGCTCGCCGTACTGGAAAACAACCCGAGCAAACTGGCCGCGCGCCTCAACGAGATCGAGCCAACCCGCAATAATATACCTGTGAAAGAAACGCCGCCCCAAAGGGAAGTCATAAAAGAACCACCTGTGCGCGCAGAGCCAAAAAACAGCATTCCAGCCAGTAAACAAGGCTATAAAGAAGCCCTGAAACGCAAGATCAAGCCCGATCCGAACTTGCCGGAAATTGCCCAAAAAATTGAACGCAAGGCATTCGACGGCGTTCCTGAAGCCCAGCATGATATGGGCGCAATCTATGTTTCGGGCCATGGGCAGATCAAACAGGATTTAGACCGCGCTGTCCTCTGGTTCACCGAAGCCGCAGCCAATGGCGTGGCCAATGCCAAATATAATCTGGGCGTTTTATACCATCAGGGAATCGGCGTTTCCAAAGATATGGATAAAGCCCTGAAGCTATACAACGAAGCCGCAAACCAAAACCATCCAGAAGCACAATATAATCTCGGCATCGCAAATATCGAGGGTATCGGCGTGCCCTATAACCCGCAAAAAGCTGCGCGTTATTTCCAAAATTCCGCCAATCAGGGAATCACCGAGGCCGCTTATAACCTCGGCTTGATCTATGAAAACGGTTTACTAGGCCAGCCCCAACCCGATGAAGCCCTGATGTGGTATCAAAATGCTGCCGACCAAGGCAGCCCCGAAGCCAAAGCCGCACTTCAACAACTCGCCGATTCTTTAGGTATAGGACTAGAAGATGTCTCGCGCATTGTTGACAAGCTCCGCGCTGAAAATAAACCAGCAAACAATAATGACTATCAGGACCTTGTCTCCAGCATACAAGGCGAACTCATGCGCCGAGGTCTTTATCCCGGCCCCGTTGACGGGGTAAACGGCCCGATGACCGAAAATGCGATACGCTCTTTCCAATCTGCTGCAAATCTTGATGTGAATGGTATCCCGACACAGGAACTCTTGAGCTATATGGAACGCTCGGCTGGGTATTAATTAAAATTCAAGCCCGTCTATTTGAGCATCAGGGGCCTTTGGCGTAAACATCTCCTGCACACTTACTTCAGAATAGCGATTAAATGTCGAAACAGGTAAAGGGTCTTCTTCCAATGTACGCCCGTAATTTGCCGCGTGAATAACATGCGGCGTACCATCATCCGTTTTAACAAGCACAGCAAGCTCAGCCTCATTCGCCCATTTCGGATAACCATCATCCTCAGAAAATCTACTGAATTGCTTTGCCAAGACATCTTCATCGGCACTGTCCTGACGCTCTACAAGGCGATCTTTGGCCAAAACGGGATCAGCCGTTGTACCCACAACAATCAATTCCTTCTCTTCCACTTTATTACGCGACAGCCAATCATCAGTTAAACCATCGCCCAATTCTTCTAAAATCACATGAGCCTTTAATTCCTCTGCCCAAGCTTTAATGGCTGCACCAAGCCCTGTTGCCTCAGCGCGGATTAAGGCAAAAGCAAAGTCATGCCCATGCTCCTCTTTATTCGCCAGATATTCAGGCAACTCGGCCCGAAATACATCATAATCCGGCCCCATTAAACGTGATTTTGCTTGCTTGTATTTTTGGAAAACCGTTTCCAGATGATCGTTTTCAAACGGCCTGATAATACCTTGGCTTTGCTCTTCCTCGATCCTTTTATCAAAGGATGACCTTATCTCTTTTTTGCCAGTCCCTTGCGGTCCGCCAACATAAAACAACATCGCACGCTCGGGAATATCCCCTGCAATATGGGCCACAGCTTGCTGTAAAATTTTCCGGCGTAATTCTCGGCGCTCTTCCGAATGATTATTATACCCTGAATTTTCGATGATATAGGCTTGCTCTTCATCAGAAAAACCATCCAGCCAACGAGAAGGTGTGTCACTATCTCCAGCTTTAAATTTTCTGTGAGCCTCTAATTCTCTTTGAACATAGAATTCTGCAATTTCCTGAACTTTATCTAAAATATGCTCCGGCACTTCTATGCCAGAGTTACCTTGATCGTGATCATCCATATTTATGCTCTCTCCAATTGCGCCGGACTATATAAATTCTAACATATTCTGTCAAACTTTGCCCTCTTTCATATTGCCCTCTTTTAAACACACTGCTAATCTCTGCCCATGACTGAGATACACCGTAAAACTTTGGATGAAGTCACCGCACTTTATCACCGTCCCTTACTGGATTTAATCCATGAGGCTTCCTCAATCCACCGTGCAAACCATGACGCGAACGAGATGCAAATGTGCACACTCCTCTCGATCAAAACAGGCGGCTGCACGGAAGATTGCGGCTACTGCTCGCAGAGCCTGCATAACAAAGCCGAACTGGATAAAGAAATTCTGATGAAGACCGATGACGTGCTGGAGCAAGCGCGCAAAGCCAAGGAATCCGGCTCGACAAGATTTTGCATGGGCGCAGCATGGCCCCGTGTTTTAGATGGCAAAGCTTTTGATCGCGTATGCGATATGGTCAAAGGTGTAAGCGATATGGGACTAGAAGCATGCTGCACACTCGGCATGCTCACCGAAGCACAAGCCAAACGCCTTAAAGACGCAGGGCTTAGCGCCTATAATCATAACCTTGATACCTCCCGCGAATTTTACGACAAGGTTATTACCACGCGCTCCTATGATGAGCGTCTGGAAACGATCGAAAACGTTGTCAAAGCAGGCATTAATGTCTGCTGCGGCGGAATTTTGGGTCTTGGTGAGAAGGAAGAAGACCGGATTTCTTTGCTTCATACGCTCTCGAATATGAACCCGCAACCCGAAAGCGTTCCAATCAATATGCTTGTCCCCGTCAAGGGCACACCGATGGAAGATAATGCCCGCCTTGATATTTTTGAGTGGATCAGATGCATTGCCGTAGCCCGTATCCTGATGCCCAAAACGATGGTGCGCCTATCCGCAGGCCGCCTTGAAATTTCCAAGGAAGCGCAAGCCCTCGCCTTTTTAGCAGGAGCCAATGCAATCTTCACAGGTGAAAAGCTTCTGACGACACCAAACCCTGAAAAAGATGCCGATTACGGTTTGCTGGCCGAGCTTGGCATCAAGCCTAGAGCACCGTTTAAAGAGGAACAAGCTGCATAGAAAAGACGCCCATTAATAAAAATGGACGCCTTTCTTCTTCACTTCCAACATCGAGAGAATTTATTATCTAAGCCGCTTTCTTCTGGAATTCAGTACTTTCCTTGGCATAGGCCGCCTGAAATTCCGGCAAAGCTGCAATTTCATCAATAAGACGCTCTACATTCGCACCGCGCTTGATATCAGCTTCCGGCAAGTTACGCATCCAGCTTGAATAAACCGTAACCAGATAATCAATAATTGTAGGCTGGTTACCGACAATATATTGCCGCCCTTCAAGGCGCTTATCCAGAATAGCCCATAATTTTGATACAGCATCTGAAAACTGCCTGATCAGATTAACTCTTTCCTCTTCACTGGTTTCTATTTTGAAAGCCACTGCAAAAATCTTGCTATAGGCCGGATGGAGCGTCGCATAATTAAACATCAGCCACTGCAAGAACTCCGTCTTTTTTGCCAAATCCGATGGCATCATATCGCTTTTATGTTTGATCAGGAGATAAAGCACAATTGCCGCACCTTCGGTAATAATTTCACCATCTTCGGTCTTCAAAGCAGGCACCTGATTGGTTGGCACGATTTCCGCGTAATTTGGTACATCCTCACGTTGAACCACATCATAAGCTACACCCAGCTTTTCAAGAAGAACCGTAATACCGGTCGAGCACGTGCCCGGAATTGAATAAAGTGTGTACATCATAGCTTCCTTTCACTGAACAAAATTTGCACAACATTATTTTTTTATACAGTACTGTCTACAATTATTGACTGTCAAGAAATATTATACAACTTTGTCTAAAAATATTTTCTGTGGTATAATAAGAAAAATTTTTAGTATAAAAATCAGCAAGATATGAAGAACACTGCGCAAGAAGAAGATAAAAAATGTCGGGGACGCCCCTGTAGCTATAACCGTGAGGAACTGGTTGAACAAGTCATGGGTTTGTTCTGGGATCAGGGCTTTGCCTCTTTGTCTTTAAACGAGATCGCACAGAAAACAGGCCTGACCCGTGCAAGTCTTTATAATGCCTTTGGCAATAAGGAAACCCTATTCCTTGAGGCCTATAAATATTATCTTGAGCAATCCCCATACAAAAGACTGGGAGATTACAAAGACGGAGATCTGGTTGGGCCATTACTCTACAGCGTAGCAAATGATATCTGCTCCCATTTTGCGAATGATGAAAAAAAACGCGGGTGCTTGACAATTAATGTTCTGAGCGAACTTCCAGATCCGAATTGCACTTTAGGCCAAAAAATTACAGACGCCTATAATGAGAAACAAAAAATATTTGAGCACTTGATCATCTCAGCCATCAAAAATGGCGAGCTACCTAAAAACACAAATCCAGAAATTACTGCAAATACCATAATGGTTTTTATGAGCGGCTTTGGTATTTTCGCCAAAAATATTTCTGATGAACAAACACTGAAAGATATCTATCACAACTTCTTGGCGAGCCTTGGATTTAAACCACGATAAAATCAGCCAATACCGTAAAACAAATTAACCCGCTCACCTTCCTCGTGATCATTGCGGCGCTTGTGCTTAACCGACGCTTTATGACCATCTTCTTCCTTGCTTAAAGGATGAGTAGTACCGCGATGTCCGGTCAGGACAGGAGAGCGAAAACTGACGTTCTTAAGTATATCGGAATCAAACTGCACCCCTCTGCCTGTTAAATGCAGATTAAAAACATATTCAGTGCCATCTTGGTGCTTATTGCTTGAAACGGCATAATTATGACCTGCTTGCATAGCAATACGCGCATAATCGGGATTGGAAATATCCATTCTTTCCCTGATATAATCTGTATTTAAATTAAATACATGGCCTCGCTTATTCGTCAGTAAAAACTCGTCTCGAAGTGCAAAATGATTAAAATCATGCTGCCCGTCCGAGGCAAAATAAAAATGAAAAGGCGTAGAAACCAAGAAGCCAGGATCGCAGTCATTTTCTCTAAAACCATCAATCCTGACATCATATTTTGGTGCAACCATGCTACCATCTTTATATTGCTCGATATAAGCATCGTGCTGCCTCAGATGTTCGACCATTTCGACAAGATCAGATGTCATAATAAGGGGCACATAAGGCACAAGAACATCAGGCTCTGTATCCAAAACCTCAATCATCTCGTCCATATTCCCGACTTCTTTGAAAGCCTTACCCGCAGAACTCATAATTTATAATTATTATCCAATTAAAATAAGTTTCGGATAATAATATTTCTCAATCCACCATGTCAAATAAATAAAAAAATGCGCCCTGCTCCTAGGGTGTGAGGGAAGAGAGGAGGAACAGGGCGCAAGTGGGTTAGAGAGGGTTCACTTCTTCACTTAAAAAACTGAGTTAAATTTTAGACTTAAATCAAAGACTAATTTTTCTTCGATTTACCGATTTTTGCCGAAGCCCCAGCAATCGGAATCATACGCGGTTTTTTCTCTTCTGGAATGATCTGCTTGAGAGCAAGGGTTAACAATCCATCCTTAAGCTCCGCATCTTCGACTTGAATATAATCAGCCAATCGGAACGTCTTGACGAAATTGCGTGTCGCGATACCGCGGTGAAGATAGGTCTTGCCCTCTTCCTCTTCGCGCTCTTTCGTCGAGCCGGAAATTCTGAGCTCGCCATCTTCAAGGACAATATTCAAATCATCCATCTCGAAACCGGCCACCGCCATCGTAATGCGATAATCATGCTCGCCGAGCTTTTCAATATTGTAAGGCGGATAATTATCAAAGCCTTGATTTCCGTCATGAAGTAAGGATTCAAAAAGGTCATTAAACCGGTCGAAACCAACAGATTGACGCATTAATGGTGTTGTAAGTGTAAGTACATTTGCCATTTTCATCTCCTATATTTAGCAAGATTACTGTTTTTAAAAAGGCGCTTTTGGAAACCTCACCATGAGCATTTCGATTCGCCTTATAGGGTAAATATATAAAAAACCTAATACATCGTCAAGGGAAAATTGGCACTCTATGATATGGAGTGCTAATTAGTTTTCAAACCAATAAAAAAATGATAACGTGATTTCGATGCTTCCCGATGAAAAAAATTTAGATTTATTTGATGAAAGAATAGTCGCCGACTACTGCCAAATTCTGGAAGATTTTGTGCACGAAAAAGCTAGCCACGAAGATACGCTGGTAGCTATAAATCAATTAGAGGGGCTAGCCGGAACCTTGATTACAGAACACACATACGCTTTGAGAAAGCAGATTGCTCGACAATACAAGCCAAACGTATACGAATGGAAAGTTGAAATGTTTAGTTTGATTGGAAAAATCGGGACGAGTGTTTATCAAAAAAACAATGGCACTCGAATACAAGCAGGTCTTCCAATCCAATAATATTAGAACATGAAAAGCCTTAATAAATAAAAAGGCCGGAAATTCATCCGGCCTTTCTAAAAATTTCAAAAGTCGCCAATAAACTAGGCAGCCTTTTCTTGCTCGATTTTCGCGCGCATGCTCTTCGCTGCGGCAACCATATGCTCAAGCGCTGGCTTTGTTTCTTCCCAGCCACGTGTCTTCAGACCACAATCCGGGTTAACCCAAACTTGTTCTGGGCTCAAAACATCCAAGGCTTTTGTCAGGAGCTTTTCCATTTCATCCTGACTTGGGATACGTGGTGAGTGAATATCATAAACACCAGGCCCAATCTCGTTAGGATATTTGAAGTTCACGAAGGCATCCAGAAGTTCCATCGCACTACGAGACGTTTCAATAGAAATCACATCCGCATCCAGAGCTGCGATTGAGTCAATAATATCATTGAACTCGCAGTAACACATATGCGTGTGGATTTGCGTCGCATCTTCGATACCGCTTGAGGATATCTTGAATGAGTCAACCGCCCATTTCAAATACTGATCCCAATCGCTTTTGCGAAGAGGCAAACCTTCACGAAGCGCGGGCTCGTCAATTTGGATAACACGGATATCCGCCTTTTCCAGATCATGAACTTCATCACGGATCGCAAGTGAAATTTGCTTACACGTTGTTTCACGAGGTTGATCGTCACGAACAAATGACCACTGCAAAATTGTCACAGGACCAGTCAGCATACCTTTAACTGGGCGATCTGTTTGCTCTTGTGCAAATGATGACCAACGAACAGTCATAGCTTCGGGGCGAGAAACATCACCAAAGATAATCGGCGGCTTCACACAACGAGACCCGTAAGACTGTACCCAGCCATTCTTTGTGAATGCAAAACCGTCAAGTTTCTCACCGAAATACTCAACCATGTCATTACGCTCATATTCACCATGAACAGGCACATCAATGTCGATTTCATCCTGCCAAGCCATAGCTTCTTTAGTTTTCTCGGCCAAGAATGCATCATATTCCTCGCGGGAAAGTTCACCTTTTTTGAACTTCGCACGAGCTTGACGAATATCTTGTGTTTGCGGGAAAGACCCAATTGTCGTTGTTGGCAAAATCGGCAAACCTAGCAATTCGCGCTGTGCTTCAATACGTACATCAAATGGGTTATGACGCTGTGCATCTGCATCTGTGAGACCTGCTACGCGATCCTTAACAGCAGAATTATGAATACGGCTTGATGATCCGCGAGAGTCAAATGCTGCCTTATTAGCTTCAAAAGCAGCTTCATCTTTCGAACCATTAGCAGCATCAGCGATCAACTTGATTTCCTGAAGCTTTTGCTTGGCAAAGGCTAACCAGTTTTTAAGCTCATCATCCAGCTTGTCTTCCACATCCAGATCAACCGGGCTGTGAAGCAATGAACAAGATGGCGCGACCTGAACACGATCACTACCAAGTGCATCAACAGCCTTTTGCACTTTGGCAGAAGCCTTCGCAAGATCTGTTTTCCAGATGTTACGTCCATCAACCACACCAACAGAAAGCTTCTTATCGGCAGGCAATTTTGCCAAAACATCATCAATCTGCTCAGGTGCACGCATCAAATCAACATGAAGACCGGCAACTGGCAACCCTGCCGCAAGCTCAAGATTATCACGAAGATCACCGAAATATGTAGCGATTGTGATTTTCAAACCAGAAGCCGCTGAAAGCTTGTCATATGCTTTCTTGAAGGCTTCTTTGGCATCTGCATCCAGATCAAGAACCAGAGTACCTTCATCAATTTGAACTTCCTTCGCACCGGCTGCTTCCAGCTTTTGCAGAACTTCTTCATAAACAGGCAAAAGCTTGTCCAGAAGATCAAGCGCATTCAAATTATCATATGTTTTACCCAAAAGCAGGAATGACACAGGACCAAGAAGAACTGGACGTGTTTCAATCCCAAGGGCTTTAGCTTCTTCAAATTCTTTCACAGCCTTATCACGAGAATATTTAAACTCTGTGTCGGCTTTAAACTCAGGCACAATATAGTGATAGTTTGTATCAAACCACTTTGTCATTTCCATCGCTACAACATCTGTGCTGCCATCCTGACGACCACGGGCCATCGCAAAGAAAAGATCAAGGTCAATCTGACCACCATCCCAGTTATAACGCTCAGGCACAGCGCCAACCATTGTAATTGTGTCCAGAACCTGATCATAAAAAGAAAAGTCATTTGACGGGATCACTTCAATTCCGGCATCTTTTTGAATATTCCAGTGACGGGCACGAAGTTCCTTGGCTGTGTTTTCCAGATCCGCAAGGCTTACTTTACCCTTCCAATATGCTTCCTGAGCTTTTTTAAGCTCACGATTTAAACCGACTCGGGGAAACCCCAGATTTGCTGCTTGTACCATAATATTTCCTTCTTTGGTTACGTCTTCAACTAGCTTTTTACCGTTCTTCCGGCTCGGCAATAATAACCACGTTATCACCGCGCACGGCGTTGTAAAAACAATTGCGCCTCATTGTATGGCAGGCTGGACCACTCTGGTCAACCATTAAGAGCAGAGTATCCGCATCACAATCAAAGCGCATTTCGACCAGCTTTTGGATATTGCCCGAGCTTTCACCCTTACGCCAAAGAGACTTTCTTGAACGAGACCAGTAACATACATGCCCTGTTTGAAGTGTTTCAGCGATAGATTCTGCATTCATCCATGCCATCATTAAAACTTCTCCCGTATCATGCTGCTGTGCAATCGCAGGAATAAGCCCGTCATCATTAAATTTCAGCGCTTCTATAATTTTTTCGCTCATTTTTTATCCAAATGCTTTGATCTGCGCAATGAAAGCGCTATAAAGCCTCTTTGTAAAGAAAAAGAAGTAGAAAATGGCAAAATTAAAGCTACATAACACATTACACAGCAAAAAAGAGGATTTTACTCCTATAAACCCCAATGATGTACGGGTTTATGCTTGCGGCCCGACCGTTTATAACTATGCGCATATCGGCAATGGGCGCATGGCTGTGGTGTGCGATTTGCTGGCGCGGATCCTGAAAGAGCTTTACCCCAAAGTCACTTATGTCTCCAATATCACCGATATTGATGACAAGATCATTGCCGCCGCCAAGGAAACAGGCGAGCCGATCGACTCCATCACCAATAAATACACCGATATCTATAATGAGGATATGGCGGCGCTCGGCGTAGCAATTCCTGACATCCAGCCTAGAGCAACCCAGCATATCCCCGATATGATTAAACAAATCGAAGCCTTGATCGAAAAGGGACACGCCTACGCCGCCGAAGGCCACGTCCTTTATAATGTCCCCTCTTACGAAGCTTACGGGGCATTATCAGGCCGTAGCCGTGATGAACAAATCGCAGGAGCGCGCGTTGATGTCGCACCGTATAAAAAAGACCCCGCCGATTTCGTCCTTTGGAAACCAAGCACAGATGATCAACCGGGCTGGGACTCATCTTGGGGGCGCGGGCGACCGGGCTGGCATATTGAATGCTCAGCCATGACAGAAGCCACACTCGGCTTCCCCTTTGACATCCACGCAGGCGGCAGTGACCTGAAATTCCCGCACCATGAAAATGAAATCGCCCAAGCCTGCGGCGCACATGGCCATGAAAATGCGCCGGAAGAATATGCGCGGGTCTGGGTGCATAACGGCTTTGTCGTGGTTGAAGATGAGAAAATGTCCAAATCCATCGGCAATGTGCAACTTGTCCATGATCTAATCAAAGATCACAAAGGCGAAGTCTTGCGCCTTGCCCTTCTCTCCGCACATTACCGCCAACCCCTTAACTGGACGGCAAATCTGATCGAGCAAACACAAAACACATTAGACCGCCTATACCGCACCCTCAAAGATCTAAAAGACGTTGAAGCCGAAAAGAACATCCCCGCAAGCGTCATGGATGCCCTATGCGATGATATGAACACACCTGCCGCACTAGCCGCCTTAATTGAAATCGCAGGCAATGCCGCTAAAGCCGATGAATCTGAAAAGAAAAAAATCAAAGGCGCACTTCTATCCTCCGGCGCAGTCATTGGCATCTTGCAAGAAGACCCCGATAAATGGCTGGGCTACGATAGCGCATCTAGCGAAGACGCCGAAGAAATCGAATCCCTGATTGCACAGCGAAAAGAAGCGCGAGAAAATAAAGACTTTGCCAAAGCCGATGAAATCCGTAATAAATTACACTCTATGAAAATAGAGATCGAGGATACAGCCGAAGGCACAATCTGGCGCAAAATCGGGTAAGTTAAAAAAGGAAAGTAAAAATGAGCGAAGCAGCCGCATCAGCAAATAACATCACCGTCACCATGCCGGACGGAAATACCCGTAGCTACACTTCTGGCGTAACAGGCATGGACATCGCCAATGATATTTCCAAATCCTTGGCCAAAAAATCAATCGCGATTGTGATTAATGAAAAAGAATGCGACCTCAGCCTGCCCATAGAAAACGACGTATCCATAAGCATCATCACTCGCGATCAGGATGCCGCGCTAGAGTTAATCCGCCATGACTGCGCGCATGTCTTGGCCGAAGCCGTGCAGGAACTTTTCCCTGGCACGCAAGTCACCATCGGCCCTTCAATCGAAAATGGCTTTTACTATGATTTTTACCGTGAAACACCTTTCACAATCGAGGACTTGCCAAAAATCGAGAAAAAAATGCGCCAGATCATCGAGCGCGGAAATCCTTTTACCCGCGAAGTTTGGGATAGAAACGAAGCCATAAAATTCTTTAAGGAAAAAGGCGAAGCCTTTAAGGCCGAATTGATCGAAGATTTACCGGAAAGCGAAACCATCACCATCTACAAACAAGGCGAATGGCTTGATCTTTGCCGAGGGCCCCATATGCCCACCACCAAGCAAGTCGGTACAGCCTTTAAATTGATGAAAGTTGCAGGCGCATACTGGCGCGGGGATTCCAACCGCGAAATGCTCAGTCGCATCTACGGCACGGCATGGCGCACCCAAGAAGAACTAGATGCCTACCTCCACCAACTCGAAGAAGCCGAAAAGCGCGACCACCGCAAATTAGGCCGCGAAATGGATCTTTTCCATTTTGACCCCAAAGCCCAAGGCTCATGCTTCTGGCATCCCAAGGGCTTTACCATCTATAACCAGATGGAAACCTATATCCGCCGCCGCGTAAATGACGCCGAATATGTCGAAGTCAAAACCCCGCAGCTCATGGATCAAAAACTCTGGGAAACCTCCGGCCACTGGCAGAAATACCGCGAAGATATGTTCGTGGTACCAGATGTCACACCCAACACAGAAGAAGGCGAACCCATCTTCAAAGAAGAACCCAAGGACTTCATGGCACTTAAGCCCATGAACTGCCCCGCCCACGTGGAAATATTCAAACAAGGCATCAAATCCTATAAGGATTTACCAATCCGCATGGCAGAATTTGGATGTTGTCATAGAAACGAAGCCCACGGCGCGCTTCATGGTCTTTTACGTGTGCGCCAATTTACACAGGATGACGGGCATATTTTCTGCCGTGAAGACCAAATCCTCGACGAAGCCGTTGCCTTTTGTGAGCTAACACAAAAAATATATAAGGATCTGGATTTCGAGGATTACTACCTCACCCTTGAAACCCGCCCCGAAGAACGCATCGGCTCGGATGAGCTATGGGATAAGGCAGAAAACGGGCTGAAACAAGCCATGGATCACCTTGGCCTAAAATACGAAATCGCCGAAGGTGACGGCGCGTTCTACGGCCCGAAACTCGGCTTTATCGTCAAAGACGCAATCGGCCGCGAATGGGGCTGCGCAACCTTGCAAATAGATTTCAATCTCCCTCGCCGCTTCGAAGCCACCTATATCGGCGAAGATGGAGAAAAACATTATCCGGTTATGCTCCACCGCGCGATCCTCGGAACACTCGAGCGCTTTATCGGCATCATGATCGAGCATTTCGCAGGAAAACTCCCGCTCTGGCTAGCCCCGACACAATGCGCGATAGCAACAATCACTTCCGAAGTCGATGACTACGCGCAAAATCTTTATGAACAGCTCAAAGCAAACGGCATGCGCCCTATTCTGGATACTCGGAACGAGAAAATCAGCTATAAGGTGCGCGAGCATTCCACCGGCAAAGTGCCCGTGATCTTCGTCATCGGCAAAAGCGAAGCCGAAGAAAATACCGTGTCCATCCGCCGCCTTGGTAGCCAAAAAACCGAAAGCATGAACGCAGAAGAGGCCGTCAAAGCCCTGATTGAGGAAGCAAAACCGCCTTATTAAAAGAGTAACTTGAATTTAGTTGCTTCGCTTTATTTTGTGACAAGGCACGGGGCGACGACGAATAGATACCCTATTTTAGGAGTGAAGCAACGATGTCACAGAATAAATGGAAGCAACTACTCATAGCACCCATAAAACTATACCAATACTGCATCTCCCCGATGCTGGGTTGCCATTGCCGCTTCCACCCAACCTGTTCGGCTTATTCCATTCAGGCCATAGAAGAACATGGCGCTATCAAGGGTTTGTGGCTTGCAGCAAAGCGCATTGCACGCTGCCACCCTTGGGCAAAATCTGGCTATGACCCTGTGCCTAAAAATCCGGATTTGAATAATATTCCATAAATTTCTGGTATTATATTACACCCTATCCTTATAATGATAGTTGTATGCAACATAAGAGGATAAATTATGATAACTAAGAAATTCTTGCTTTTAGGGGCCTCCGCCATTGCCCTCGCCGCTTTTTTACCCATGCAAGCCCATGCAGATGCCCAAATTGGTATCGAGTTACCATGTGGTATAACGCTGGTAGGCCCAGATGCTCCACCTGAATCAATCATTACCCGCAAAGGTGGTAAAGACTGCAAACGGTATGAGAGACAGCAAAGAAAAGCGCATAAAAAAAGACAAGAAGAAAGAGAACAAAAAAAGGCATCCATGAGCGAAGAGGAATGGGATCGCTACAAAGATACCGAAGATATGACAAGAGGCGATTGGTCAAAAATTGAAGAAAATGACAAAAGAAGAGCTAAAAAAAGAGAAGAACGGAAAGAGAAGCAAGCACAAAAAGACAAAGAGAGGTACTCGGTATCCTCAGCCGATGAAGAGTAGAATGCAGTCATAAATACCTTAAACGCGCGGCACATGTCGTGCGTTTTTCTATGAAATAAATTTTTTAAATAATTTCGCAGGGTTTTCAAAACATGCTCCGTATAAGGATCTACAAGCATGCTTTTTGCGGCTTGGAAACAGTTTATACAGGAGATAATAACTATGAACGCAAAAAAACTTTTACTTTTAGGTGTGGCTGTCATTGCTTTTGCCCCATATCAGGCCTCTGCCGATAATGTGCCAAAGCGCAAAAAAGCCCATATTGCAAAAAAACTGGACCGCAAGGAAGATCGCCGTGACCGCCGCGAAGATGTCCGCGACAAGCGTGAAGACATACGCGATAAAAAAGAAGACCGTCGTGACCGTCGGGAAGATGTGCGTGATAAACGCGAAGATATCCGTGACCACCGCGAAGACGTCCGCGATGCAAAGCATGATGGCGGAAAATGGGACAAAATAGAAGATGTGTATGATCGCCGTGAAGATCGTTATGATCGTCGCGAAGATGTCCGTGACCACCGCGAAGATATTGTTGACCGCAAGGAAGACCGTCATGACCGTCGTGAAGACGTCCGTGACAAAAAAGAAGATATTCGCGAAAAAAGACGCGAAGCACGCCGTGAAAAAATCAAAGACCACTATAATGATTAAACCAAACATAAATCCGGGAGGAAAATATGTACAAAAAATTATTATTATGTAGTGCTTTATGCCTGTTGATTTCACCTGCAATTGCCGACGAGACCTTTTCACCAGAAGGAAATGGCGGAAAAAAAGGTGGTCATTTTAAGGCTGCTGATACTGATGGTAATGGCGAAATCGACAAAGCAGAGTTTTTGGCTCAGGCAGAAAAACGTTTTGAAAAACTGGACAAGGACAATAGTGGCAGTTTATCGCAAGACGAGCTGAAAGGTGCCAGAAAACACCGCAAAGGAAAACGTAGCCAACATTCAGAAGAATAATAACGTTATGACTATATTACCAGATGATCAGAATGTTTTTTCTGTTATGCTCTTGAAAGCAAAAACACAGACACACGTGGATATATGTTACAAGAGCACGAAGACGAGGATCTTATGAAGTTGATTGCTCAAGGGCACCAACTGGCTTATGACACCCTTGTCCGGCGACATCTGGAAAAAACCTGTGCGATGGCTGCCCGCCTCAGTGGCAACCCTCACGACGCGGAAGAAATCGCGCAGGATGCTTTTTTACAGCTTTGGATCAGCGCCCCGAAATGGCAAAGCGGACGAAGCAAATTTACAACCTGGTTTTACCGGATTGTGATGAATAAAAGCATCGATCAGTTCAGGCGGCATAAAAAAACAAAACAAAACGCCGAATTCATCGAAGAAATAGTAGAAGACGCCGACTCGAAATCCTCGGAACACATGCTGATTTCGGATCAAGAGAAAAATACGGTACACAACGCCATAGGGCAATTACCGGAAAAGCAACGCACAGCTATTTTACTGTGCTACCAAAAGGAAATGACCAATAAAGAGGCCGCCGAAATTATGGATATGAACATCAAGGCACTCGAAGCTTTACTGGTCAGAGGACGTAAAAAGCTCAAAGACATTTTGTCAAAAGAGCATTTCACGGACATAGGAGAATAAAATATGACACAAGACAAACAAAAACTGGATAAAATACTGGAAAACCTATACACGCATGAGCCATCTTCCGATCTTGCAGAACACATCATGCAACGTGCCGCGCAAACACCACAGAAAAAGCCATTCAGCGCTATAAATCACCTGACATCATGGATAGAAGGGCTTTATTCCCCATGGCCATCGGATTTAGGCCTAAAAGCCTCGGCTTTGGCTTGTATTGCGTTGATATGCTTTACTTCAGGTCTCATCCAGCAAGAAAGCAGAGCATCTAATCTGGATAATGAGGAAATAGCGACGGCAATTTATATGGATTACACCCAAATGGAGCTTTACTAAATGACTTTGGCAACGCATAAAACCAAAATTCTAACGGGCCTGTTAATGCTCTCAATGGGTCTGAATATCGGCTTGGTTTCGTGGATAGGCGGCAAGAAGGCTGCCATGCATCCCGAGATAAGAGAACGAATACAAGGCCTCAGGGAAATCGCAAAGACCTTGCCAAGAGATCAAAAACGAAATTTACGTCAAACAATAAGAAATAACCGCGAAAAACGGCAAGAGCTTATGCAAGTTATTAAAACCAAACGCGAAGAAGTCAATGCAGTCCTGACGCAAGAGACTGTTGATAAAAAAGCCCTTAAAGCCAAACTCGAAGAATTAAGGAATGCCCAGCTTCAGATGATGGAAATGATGCACGAAACCTCTTTGACTATACTACCTGAAATGCCCTTGGAAAAACGTAAAGAGTTTACTGAAAAAAGACGTGGCGGTTTTCGCTAAGCATAAGATGAAAACTTGTCTATACTTTGTGCCATGCGCGATTCCATCAAAAGCCTTTTACAAAAACCCCTTTTCACAGGCATAGAATTTTTCATTCTTTGCATCGCGCTCCCCTCGTGGATTATCTACTCCAGAAGCGGCACATTCATGTTTTCCTTCCTATGGGGAGCTTGTCTGTATTGCATTATAATTTACCGCCTATGCTATTTCAAAACGCACAAAGATCTTTGGCACTGGAATGCCGTTACAAAAGATAATATGCACCCCATCATCATACGCTGGGTCTTAGCCAGTATCGCCATGCTGGCCTTCACACTTTTCTATGATCCCGAGCGCCTGTTTTATATCCCCTTACAGCGCCCGCAAATCATTCCAGCCTTGCTGATTGCTTATCCTTTAATATCTGCCCTGCCCCAAGAATTCATATTCTGCAGCTTTTTCTTCCGGCGCTACGAATCATTTTTCGGCAAAGCTCGCCTGATGATTTTCGCCAGCGCCATAATCTTTGCCTATGCCCATATTCTATATATCAACCCCGTCGCCCCGACCTTGGGCTTTATCGGCGGTCTGATCTTTGCAACCACCTATTTCAAGACAAAATCACTGGCCCTCGTAACCATCGAACACGGGCTATACGGCAATTCCCTCTTCCTGATTGGCTTGGGCTGGTACTTCTACAGCGGCAGCATTGCCGCGCAATAAGCAACCTTCAGAAGTAATACACAGATATTCATAGCAATTATAGAATGCAATAGTATTATTTATTGTCAACCATGAGGCGATATTTAAATATAATATTTGTGTAAATAAGGTCGCTTTTTTACACGATAAAGAAGAGCTTTCATTTTTTGTGTGTGGGTGAAAGCTCTCCTTTTTTCCTAAAAAATTACAAACGGAAAAGCCAAAATGACAAATATGCTCTCACGACTAAGTACCCCTAAAGAAGATAAACGCGGCTTTGAACAAATGATTGAAAATATGCCGGTTGCTGTCATAACCTGCCGCATTTCCGATATGCAAATCGACTATGTGAACAAAAAAGCGCAGGAGTTGCTCGAAACAATCAGAGACGAACTCACCATAAACCCTCTTGATATGCTTGGCCATTCGATTGACGCTTTTTATCAAAACCGCGCTGCATACATAAGCCCAAGCAGCTTGCCACATTGCGAACAAGCCGAACTGGGCAAGGAAATTCTGGATATTCGAATTTCTGCTGTTCACAATGCCCAAGGCGAATATACCCATGCCATGTTCACATGGGACATCGTTACTGAACGCGTGAAAAAAGAACAAGCCTCCAGCAAACTCGTCCAGATGATTGATAATATGCCCATCAACATCATGACCTGTGACATTCATAATGACTTCAAGATCGATTATGCCAATAAAATTAGCATCGAGACTCTAAGAAAGCTGGAAGCACACTTGCCGATCCGTGCCGATGACCTTGTCGGCACGTCAGTCGATGCCTTCCATAAAACCCCCTCTCACCAGCGCAATATTCTCTCGAACCCCTCAAACTTGCCCTATAGCGCGGAAATCGAGGTTGGTGGTGAAATTCTTGATCTGCAAGTCTCCGCCGTATATGACGAAAAAGGAAGCTACACCAATGCCATGCTCTCATGGGCAATTGTAACCGATAAAGTCGCCAAAGAAAAAGAAGCAAACCGTCTGATCCAGATGGTTGATAATATGCCAATCAATATTATGACCTGTGATATTAATGATGAATTCAAGATCGATTACGCTAATAAAATCAGCCTTGCCACCTTAAGAAGACTGGAAGAGCATCTGCCGATCAAGATTGATGACCTCGTAGGTAGCTCCATCGATGTATTCCATAAACACCCCGGACATCAGCGTGATATCCTGAAAGATGACTCAAAACTGCCTCATACCGCGACTATCAAAGTCGGACCGGAAATCCTTAAGCTTGAAGTCTCCGCCATACAGAATCCTGACGGGTCCTATGCAGGCCCGATGCTGACTTGGGCTGTTATCACAAATAACGTCAATATGGCCAATAAAGTCTCAGACGTGGTCAAAAACATGTCGGAAAAAGCCACCCATATGGATGATGCTTCGGTCAACATGCTTCAACTGGCCAAAACAGCAGAGGAACTAGCGGTTTCCGTATCCTCTGCCGCCGAGGAACTCTCTGCCACCGTCAATGAAATATCCGGTCAGGTCTCATCTTCCTCACGCAAAGCACAAGAAGCCTCCGATCAGGCTCAGCAAACAGATAAGCTTGTCAGCTCGTTGGATGAAGCCGCCACAGCCATTGGCGGCGTTGTTGAGGTCATTGAGGATATCGCCGAAAAAACCAATCTTCTGGCACTCAATGCCACGATTGAGGCCGCCCGCGCCGGTGAGGCAGGCAAAGGCTTTGCTGTTGTTGCCTCCGAAGTCAAGGACCTTGCCACTCAAACCACCAAATCAACACAAGAAATCCGTGAACAAATTAGTTCAATGCAAGATATCGTGACCGGAACAGTTTCAGCCATCGGACAAATTTCTACTGTTATCAACGAGCTTAGCGAGGCCTTCTCCTCCATTGCCGCCGCCGTTGAAGAACAAAGTACCACCACAACCACCGTCACCAAAGATATTGGCGGCGTTCAGGAGGCTTCGGTCGATACGGGCAAAGCCGCCGAGCAAGTCAAACAAGTTGCCTCAACCTTAAGCGAATATTCAGCCGATCTGGATAAGGAAATCAATAACTTCTTAGACAGTTCCTCATAAGCCTTTAAACATCAAAGTTTCTTCCCCTGTAATCATCCGGTATCCCTCTACCGGATGATTTTTTATGCATTAATTCCTATAAAGACTTATGAGTATAATAGAACTCATACCTATTTATATAAAAATTTACAAAAAACAATCATAATTTGAACAAAAAAAATGATTGATTTTATATAAAATACAAAATTTTTCACAAGTTATTGTTGTATTTCAATGTGTTAAAAGTATATATGCGGATATAACCTTTTGCAACCCATGATTAAACACTCTGTTAACCTTCCCATGAGATGATGAGTTATGGTAACAATTACAGAGAGGAACTACCAATGACTAGAGTATCAAAGTACCCAACACAAGATCATGGCTACCACGGCGCACCAGTTTTAGATGCCCTGCAAGAAGTAGTAGAAGAAGCAAAGCTTGTTCGTCTGGAATATGCAGGCTTTGCCGATGTTATGAAAGAATTTAAAGAATCCGATTTCATGAAGGAAATCAGAGACTATACCCAACTTGATATTAAAGTCGGTATTCTGTAAGTCGTTACCAACTGATTTCCGAAAACCGGACGTCCCCCACGTCCGGTTTTTTTTGACTTTTTTGCTGAATTCTGCCAAAATTATCGCTAATAAACAAAAATATAGGGTGATGCGTTGTTAAAACCACTAACTGAAACCACAAAATATAATCTTTCCATATCGGAAGTCGGCAATGTTGTGCTGTTCCATAAAGGGCCTATGCAACATGTCTACAGCTATGCGGAATTCGATAAAGAGACACGCTCTATCGATCTGGTGACAGAAAATGGCGAAACGCAGAAAATCGGTGTGACGGTCCCTGATAACCTGCATGGCAGGCTGGATAAGACCAAAGAAATGCTGATTGTTGAAATCATGGAAGATAATTCCTACGAAAACCCGACCTTTATCAAATTCGTAAAACCAATAGAAAATACAAACAGGTGATAACAGATGAATATTGAAGAGCTAGTAAAAGTTGGAAATACAATGCTTGATGACACCAATGATAGCATCATATTCCAATTAAACTCAGCTTCATCTTGGCCTACTAACCATGTTGCCGCAGGACAAATGGAAGACGCCATAGGCCGTGATGTCACAGCAAACGAAGCAGAAGAAACCGCAGAACTAGCATTACAATTTATCGAAGACTATTTTGATGGCGATGCCAAAGCAGGCATGGCTTTTCTGGCAGATGCCTATGAACGCTCTCCGGCGATTGGTCAGATGGAAATTAAAACTCTTGTAGAATCAGGCGCAGCCAAACAAATGGTAGAGCTGAGTAAATCCGATCCTGAAACATATGGTCAGATGCTACAAGACTTAAATTCCGACCCGCAATTACTAGCTGCCGCGCAACAAGACCCCAAAGCCGCAATTGATAATTATCTGGCAACGATTAATCAAGAGCTTGACCCATCAACAAGCCAACAACCCCCAGTCATCGTTGCAGGTGATCCCACGACATCACCGCCAGCAAGCACAGAGCCGCCAGAACCGCCACCAGAACCTGAAGAAGACAAACGTACCTATCTTGTTGGCTTATCCAGAGATCAGGCCAGTGATGTGCTTGGTGGATTTTTCGGTGGAAACACAGAAGATACCGTTTCAAGCATGCTGAGTCAGGCTGTTGGAATCGGATCAATGATATTAAATAACGGCGGTGGAAACTGGTTCATCAATTTCTGCAAGGACACGTTGGGCTGCGAGATAGACGGCGTACAACTCACCGAGGAAGGCCTGAAGGTCACAATGGCAGATACCGCCTCACCCGATGTCCTTGAGAGCCTGCAAGAAATGAAAATTATAACCCCAAGCTCATAACTTATCTGGCTTGCGCGTCTTTCAAATCCTGCCATGCAATATCAGGGAAAAATTCATGCCCGCCATGAAAGATAAGGATCTCGGCATTATCCGCCTTGGCCTTGTAATAAATACTCCTGTTCCCCAGCATCTCCGTCGTTTTAGGCACACCGCGCACAAGCAAGCCATGCACGGTTTTATCCGGTATGCGCTGCGCCTCATCCACGATTTTATTATAAAATTCCAGTGCATGACTGATCGGCACGGCATTGCCATTCTTCCCGTCATCCGTACCTGCATAAATCTTGAGTGGCCCGTTCTCGCGATACTCCATATAAAGCGGAGATCGGCGCTTCATCTCCGCAGGCAAAGCCGCCTGCTCCGCATTTGACGTACAATCCAGCACATCCTTGGCATATTGATTCCGGCGATACAGCGATTCATAAAACCAGCGCTCCAGATCGGTAATCGGCGCCCACGCATATGTCCCCGCCAACTCATGCTTCCCCTTCAAATAATAGCCCAGCGCCACATAGCCACCGCCGCTAAAACCCACCACATAGATTGCACTGCGATCGGCCTTCCAGTTCTCCAGCGCCCAGTCAATCGCCTCGTCAATATTCGTGATGACTTTCTCGCTCAGACACGCATCGGGGTGATTATTAGGGCCTTGAAAATCGGGCTGGATGTAATTCCACCCTGCCTGCGCAACCGCATAAGCCAGCAGATTATCCTGCGTATAATCAAAACTCCAACTATGCAGATTCACCACCAAGGGCTTACCCGCCGCGCCCGCCTGAAACCCCAGCGCCATTTGCGCCCCGTATTTGGAAGGAAGTGTAAATTCACTCGGCGGCTCCGGCGCACTTTCCTGCGCATAAACACCCCTCGCCCCAAGGAGCAAACAAAGATAAAATGTGATGATTGTTATTTTTTTAGTCATGGTGAGTTTTTATCAATTTTAGAACCAGACAAACTTATTTTCCTGTTTTTAAAATATCTTCCGGCTTAACATCCAATGCCTTTGCAATTCTAAATAATATTCCTATCGAAAAATTCTTATGACCATTTTCAATTTCGGATAAATAACTCCGATCCATCTCGACCATACCACATAAATCTTCCTGCGATAATTTTCGCTCAGACCTTAAACGGACAATATTTTTTCCAATGGCTTCAAAATCACACATCCTCCATTATGTTGATGAAAACCCACAAAAAACCATTGGCAATTACCAACATTTTATATAGGTTATAGCCAACATTTCTATAGGAATGCCCAGCTGGAAACACCCCCGTATCCCACTCACACAGTACGGGGGTGTTTTTTTCAAAATAACTTATTCATCTTTTGGATGGTGATCACGGCCATCGAGATAAGGAGCATCTTTGTATTCTTCGATTTTCACCCCTTCGAAACAGGCAATATTGATGGCATATTCGGTCGGCGTGCTGCGGCGTTTATGATGGGTGTAAATCCCACACGTTTTGCAGAAATAATGTTCGGCCTCCATCGTGCCCCATTGATACAGGACTAAGTTGTCCGCGCCTTTTAGAATTTTGAAATCAGCAAGCAGAACACTCCCCACGACTGCTCCACGTCGAGCACACATAGAACAATTACAACGGCGCAGCTTTTCAAATTCCCCGTTAAATGGAATTTCATATACCACCGCCCCACAATGACATGCTCCCTTTTTTATGGTCATGAAGACTACTCCTGCTTTAAGCTGGCTTTATGCCTTTATTCATTTTTTAAATTAACTGAACGAGATATTGTTCTAAAGTCTTCATCAATCTCAGGCTCATCAAAATCATTGGCAAGTTTTTGCAGAAAGTCTAATTGTATCAGAACATCCGGTTCGTTCATATATCGCAATGTAGTGTAAATTCGATTAACAATTTGTTTAATCAGTTTTTTCATTTCAACATCATCAAGACGCGAGATTTCGCTCCAAGGAACTTCACCATACGGTGATACAACCTTAACATCAGAGTAATTCGGACAATGGCTTTCAGGAAACTTTCCGGCATGCAAATCTTCTAGATAAGAATTTCTTACAACGCTGCCCAATACAATGGCAAGTTCTTGTGCCGCTTTGTCATTCATAAATCACTCCCACTCAATCGTCCCCGGAGGTTTGGAGGTAATATCATAGGTCACACGATTGATGCCGTGGACTTCATTGATAATGCGCGTTGAGACACGTCCCAGAAACTCATGGCTAAACGGATAGGTATCCGCGGTCATCCCATCCGTTGAGGTCACAGCGCGCAAGGCACACACATAATCATAGGTGCGGGCATCGCCCATAACGCCGACGGTTTTGACGGGCAAGAGCACCGCAAAGGCTTGCCAGATTTCATCATAAAGGCCGGTCTTCCTGATCTCGTCCAGATAAATCAGATCGGCTTTGCGCAAAATCTCCAGCTTCTCCCCCGTGACCTCACCCGGAATACGGATCGCCAGACCTGGCCCCGGAAACGGATGACGACGGATGAAGTCTTCGGGCATGCCAAGCTCACGGCCCAATTCGCGCACCTCATCCTTGAACAGCTCGCGCATCGGCTCGACCAGCTTTAACGCCATATCATCCGGCAAGCCGCCGACATTATGGTGGCTCTTGATCGTAACGCTCGGCCCACCTGTAAAGCTGACCGACTCGATCACATCGGGATAAAGTGTGCCTTGGGCCAGAAACTCCGCCCCGCCAACCCGCGCCGAGCACGCATCAAACACCTCGATAAACATATTCCCGATCAGTTTACGCTTGATCTCGGGATCGGAAATCCCCTCCAGCCCATCAAGAAATTTATCGCTCGCATCCTCATGGATCAGCGGAATATTATAATGATTGCGGAATAAGTCCACGACTTGCTCGCTCTCACCAGAACGCATCAACCCCGTATCGACATAAATACAGGTCAGTTGATCGCCAATCGCCTCATGGATCAACACCGCCGTCACCGAGGAATCCACCCCGCCCGACAGACCGCAAATCACCTTGCCATTGCCGACTTGCTCGCGGAATTTGGCGATTTGCTCCTCACGGAAAGCTGCCATCGTCCAATCCCCCGAACACCCGCAGACATTATGAGTAAAATTCTTAAGCAAATCGGCCCCATGCGGCGTATGCACGACTTCGGGGTGGAATTGCGTACCGTAAAAACGGCGATCCGTGTCGGCGATAAAGGCAAAAGGCGCACCTTCGGATTTTGCGATCACCCGAAAGCCATCGGGCATCTCGGCAACATGATCTCCGTGACTCATCCAGACCTGCTCATGCGCGCCCTTATCCCAAACGCCCTTGGCGACTTTGGAATCCGCCACCACATCGACAAAGGCACGACCAAATTCGCGGGATTGTTCGGCCTCGACCTTACCGCCCAACTGCTTGACCATGGTCTGCTGCCCGTAACAAATCCCGAAGATCGGCACGCCCATCTCGAACACGACCGCTGGCGCTTCCGGTGCGTCTTTCTCTAAAACACTGCGCGGCCCGCCGGACAGGATAATCCCGCGCGGGTTAAAGGCCTTGATCTTCTCCGCAGGCGCATGATTAAACGGCCATATCTCGCAATACACGCCGCTCTCCCGCAAGCGCCGCGCAATCAATTGCGTCACCTGCGACCCGAAATCCAGAATAAGGATGTGATCGTGATTAAGCGTAATATCGAGTTCTTCGTTTGAATCTTGTGCCTTTGCGTTTTCCATAGCGCCCCAACTTGGTTATAAAATGAAGTAATATACTGGTTTACAATGCTTATCTTTAGCTGACAATGGTTTTTAGGCCCGCATGCTTGCGAAAGCGGCAATTTCACTATAATATGTGAAGCTAATATAATAATTTAAAACCAATACAGGGTGATTTTCGAATGATGTCACAAGAAAACCAAGTGACAAAAACAATATTAATGGTCTTTGGGCTTAAGGGCTCACAGCCCCAAACAGAAGCTGAAGACTTCAAACCATTTGACCTCTCTCACAAGGAATTAACAGCCTCCAAAAATTACAATTCAGGCAATCAGGGCAATCTGGATAACTCCTTCAGTGCCCGCCAAAAGGATAAAAAGCTGGTCTCTATGCTGCAAGAGGTCAATGCCCTGTTTGCGGATAACCCGAAATATCAGGCCATCGCAGCCGCAGAATTCGGCAGTCTGGAAACCGATATCGACTCCATGTCCCAACAAGCCGCAAAATTTGGTGTCCCGACAATCCATATATCGGATAATGGTGCGGACGGCACCTATAGCGCAGAATTCCAAGGCGCCTTGGAAATGGCTAGAAACATCGCTGAACAAGACGAAGAACGCGGCGAAAAAACAGAATTCCTAGTCGCCGGACTATGGGCAGGACGCGCCGTGCGTGATTTCACCAATGTTCTGCGCGATGAAAACATCCAGACCCGCATCCTATCTGATTTGATCATGGACCAAGCCAGCATCAAGCGCTTTGACGAGGATGAAGACCTCTCGCGCGGAGTTCTCAATGCCCTGTCCTATATGACCAATGACCATATTTTCCGTGTGCTGCAACAAGACTTATCCGAAGAGGATTTCGAAAGAGCCCGCCCCTTCATCCATGACCGGAACGCCCGCTCAAAGGCAGAATGGGCCTATAGAAACGACGTATTGAACAAAGAACACGCAAAAAACAGCGCGCTTATCTCTAAAATAGAAGATAATGGCTATCGCTTATCCAAAGGCAAAAGTCTGGAGCTGAGCTCCGGCAAAGCCCTCGAAGAGCTCAAAATGCGCCCAGCCCGCAGCGCAACCATCATCCCCGTGCAATTCGGCGGCCCAAGCGAAGAGCTATAAAAGCGAAGCCCCAAAAAGAAGTCTCATTTTTTGGTTTACAAAGCGCCACGGCTTTTCCATGATGGCTTTTCGATTGAATCAACCAAAGCCGGAGACAAGCCGCCGTGAGTAAACCAACATTTTCATTTGAATTCTTCCCGCCAAAAACCGACAAAGCCGCCGACGCCCTATGGGAAGCCGTGCCCGAGCTCATCGATCTTGGCCCCAAATTCATGACCGTAACCTATGGCGCGGGCGGCTCGACGAAGGATGGCACGATTGATACCATCGCCAAGAAGATGGGCATGACCGATATCCCGATCGGCTCTCACCTGACCTTCCTCAACACCACCAAGCCCGAGCTTAAGGAATACACAGACGGCTTGTGGGATAAGGGCGTAAAGCATATCGTGGCGCTGCGCGGGGATATGCCTGCCGATCTGGAATGGCCGCTCGCCGATGATGGTGATTACTTCCAATACACTTCCGATTTCGTTGAGGGGCTACTGGAATGGCATGATTTCGAAATCTCCGTCGGGGCTTATCCTGAAAAACACCCGGACTCAAAGAGCCTAGAGGATGACATCCGCGCCCTAAAGCTCAAATGTGACGCAGGCGCACACCGCGCCCTAACGCAGTTCTTCTTTGATAATGATCTTTATTATAACTTCGTGGAGAAATGCGAAGCCGCCGGCGTAAAGCTCCCGATCTGCCCCGGTATATTGCCAATCCATGATTTTGCTTCTATGTGCAAATTCGCGCGGCGCTGCGAAGCCAACGTACCCGACTGGCTCCATGAGAAATTCGCCGGATTAGAGGACAAACCCGAAGACGCAAGAAAAGTCGCCATCGACCTGCTCGTGACCCAAACAGAAGACCTCGTCAAAAACGGCGTGAAACATATCCATTACTACACCCTCAACAAATCCGATATCACGCGGCAGGCAGTTGAGGCGATTGGGTGATGTTTTGGATCAGAAACCCTATTTGCAATATGCCCGCATAGAATGGGAGAAAATCGAAGATAAAGAGCGCTATCCATTTTGTCTGAGTGCCGTTAAAAACCTTGAAAGCATCAAATTTGAAAAAGCCGTTACTTTTATAGTCGGAGAAAACGGCTCAGGAAAATCAACTATTTTAGAAGCTCTTGCTACCGGAATGGGGTTAAATCCTGAAGGCGGAAATATGAATACGCGTTTTTCCACCTCTTCTACCCATTCAAACCTTCACAAAAAAATCAGATGCGTCAAAGGGTATAAACGCCCAAAAAACTGGTATTTCCTGAGAGCTGAAAGCTTTTATAATGTAGCCAGCTATATGGACGATATGCCTGAATATCTAGGCAGTTATGGCGGCAAATCCTTACACGCCCAATCTCACGGTGAGTCATTCATGGCACTTTTAAAACATAAGCTTCGCGGAAACGGGTTTTATATGTTCGACGAACCAGAAGCAGCCCTTTCCCCACAACGCCAACTCGAAGCTCTGATTTATTTTCATCGTCTTGCCAAGGATTCACAGCTTATCATCGCCACACATTCTCCGATCTTAATGGCCTATCCGGAAGCTGATATCTACCACATCGGCGCTGAGAAAATTACAAAAATTGAGTATGAAGATACCGAGCATTATCAGGTCACAAAAAACTTCCTGAACCGTACCGATATGATGCTGAGTGAACTATTGGATTAACTTTTCACGTCACCCCCGCGACCTGTTCTTCGAAGCCTTTAGCGAAGAAGGAAGGCGGGGGTCTGGCATGACACTTTTCCACCATGTCGTCTCGATCCCCTCTCCCCAAGGGGAGAGGGAAAGATTCACCCCAAATCATCCCCCTCCCTTCTAGGGAGGGGGCAAGGGGGAGGGTTAATAAAATTCCTTCGTGCCTTGGTGTCTTGGTGGTTAAAAAAATTAGCGTTGATTTGCGTTTATTCGCGGTTCTTACAATCCACTTGACAAAATAGGAATTAATTGCTATAACCCTAGCATGTCCAGAGCCACCACACCCCAACCACCCCGCCATAACACGCACCCCTTTTGCACCTTTATTCTAGCCCCCAAAACAGGCCAAAATTTTTTAAAACCGCAATTCAAACTATACAAAACAGATTGTTCGAAAAAAAAATGTGCAAAACGAACTGTACAGAAATTTTTTAAAATGAACATTCAAACTATACAAACCAACCCGCCCCAAGAAATCGGGAACAAAGTGAGTGGCCAGGATTTAATAATTAAAACAATATCTTAAGGATCATCTGGCTGGCGTTTTTTATTCAAGAAGTTCTTAAACCCCTCAACGGCCTTATTCGCCCCGTCCTTAAGCTCTTCTTTCTTGATATCTACATAATTCGAAAGTGCCGCCGCCATCGACCCGAGCGCAGCATCCCATAATCCGGCAGTATCAAGGGAATAAGCGCTCTCGAACTGCCCCTCATTCATCACAAGACTAAAGCCGATATTGGCATCACCGCCCCGTGCTTTGATAAAGCTCACAAAGGGCAACCCCACAGCCCGCGCTTTCAAAGACGTGCCCTCCGGCGCTTCAACCTCGATATCCTTGAAGTTCAAATTCCAGTCCATATCAATCTCGGCAACCTCACCAAAGCGCCATATATCGTGAACATGAATATCAACGCGCCCACCTGTAATCCAGTTCAACGGCGCCTTGTCAATATAAGCCCCTGCCAGTTCAGCCGGAAAATCTTCTAATACCCATGTGGTTTCCCGCCCTTCCCTATAAGGAAAAGATTTGATTTTAACCACACTCCCATTTACCTCGGCCAGAATATTGGAGCGGAAGAACGTATCGAACATCGCGTAATTGCTGCGAAATGGAGTGCTAATAATCTTGATGATATCGATATCTGCCAGATGCTTGTCATGCTTTCGAAACTCGATATTAGCATCCGTAATCGACAATCCTTCTATTATAAATCCCTTTTTAGCCTTAAGGGTTTTGGGCGCTTTATCACCACCGATTTTCGCAATCTCATTTTGAAAAACTGCCCCGTCTATCCCGTCAGCTTCTAGAAACTCAATGATGATCGGGCTTGATATCAGGCTGAAAACATCAATATCAATCAACAAAGTTTCAATAGAAAAATCCAGATCGAATTTCGAAGTTCCCTTCTTATAAACTTCCAGATTTTCAAACTCGAACAGGCCGTTAAAGAAATTACCCTTAACGCCCGTATACTCAATGCCTGTATTGGTTTTCGCGGAAACCGCCGCCGCAATATAATCCACCGTAGGCTTGAACAAAAAGGTATTCAGAACAAATAACCCGACCATCACAAGCACAAAAAGTGCAAGCGCAAAGCGCCCTAAAACCTTTAAGCCCTTGAAATTTCGCTGGCGTTTTGGCTTTGGTTGCTTCGCCTCTTTACTGCCACCAGCAACAGCGCAACCCAATAGATTTAAAACCAATTCTAGCGTCAGCCCAACCACAGAGATAACAAGATTACCAAGAGCAGCTATAGCGGCGAAAAAGGGAAAAAGCAGGAATTCACCTAATAATATTACGAGAAGTTCCATAAGCTTTCCTTAACCCACCAAACAAGTACCATCCATCTCTTCGGGCTGGTCAATCCCGAGATACCTGAGCATCGTCGGCGCGATATCGGCGAGCTTACCCTCCTTAAGGCTTACATCCCCCGCCCCGATCACAATGAAGGGCACAGGATTAAGCGTATGCGCCGTGTGCGGCCCGTTGGTCTTCGGATCAAACATCTGATCGGCATTCCCGTGATCCGCTGTCACAAACAGAACCCCGCCCTTTGATAAAACCAACGGCTCCAATCTACCAAGCGTTGCATCCACGGTTTCCGCTGCCTTACGCGCCGCCTCGACCGAGCCCGTATGCCCGACCATATCCGTATTGGCAAAATTCACAATCACCATGTCAAATGCATCACTTTCGACCGCCCCCAAAAGCTTCTCCGACAGCTCCGGCGCAGACATCTCGGGTTGGAGGTCATATGTCGCCACCTTCGGCGAAGCAACCAATATCCGCTCCTCGCCCTTATAAGGCTCTTCGCGCCCGCAATTAAAGAAGAACGTCACATGCGGATATTTCTCGGTCTCCGCCATACGCACCTGCTTCAGACCAGCACTCGACACCACCTCACCAAGGATATTCTTATGCTCAATCGGCGGGAACAAGATTTCCATCACCTCATTCAACTCATCGGAATACTCCACCATCGCAATTGCGCGCGACAGCTTAGGCTTGCCGCCCTCACGATCAAACCCGCCAAAATCATCCATGAGCAAAGCCTGACATATCTCCCGCGCGCGGTCACTGCGGAAATTGGCAAAAATCAAGGCATCACCCTCTTCCATCCCCTTATAGCCATGCAAGATCACAGGCTCGACAAACTCATCCGTGACCCCGCCCTTATAAGACCCTTGCATCGCGCGCACCGCATCATCGCTATATTGATCGCCCTTACCGCGGACAATAGCATCATAAGAGCGCCGCACCCGCTCCCATCTCTTATCACGATCCATCGCATAATACCGCCCGCAAATCGTGGACAGCGTAATCAGCTCCTGCCCCTTTAGACGCTCCAGCGTTTTATGCATGTAATCCTCCCCGCTTTGCGGCGGAGTATCGCGCCCATCGGTAAAGGCATGGATATGAACGCACACACCCTGATCCGCCATAATCTCCGCCAGCCCGGCAATATGATCCATATGCGCATGCACCCCGCCATCCGAGAGCAAGCCAGCTATATGGCAAGCCTTCCCAGAAGCCTTAAGATCAGCAGCCAAAGCAACCAGCTTCTCATCCTTCGCCACATCACCATCGGCAAAAGCCTTATCGATCCGCGGTAAAAACTGCATGACCACACGCCCTGCTCCTATATTCATATGCCCGACCTCGGAATTGCCCATTTGCCCCTCGGGCAAGCCAACTTGCGCACCGAACGTCGTCAGTGTCGTATTAGGATAATTCTCCATCATAGAATCATAATTAGGCGTCGCCGCCGAGGCTATCGCATCATACTCGCCGCCATCACCAATACCCCATCCGTCAAGGATACATAATACTACTGGTTTCTTTTTTTCACTCATGACCATTCTTTTCCGTTTTATTTGCCTTTATATATAATCTCATCACCTTTACGGTGTTTAAATCTCTGAAAGCCAAATGCATATGGATGATTATCAACTTTCGGCTTAATCGTCCATCGCCCTTCCGGCTGCACAACATATATCGCCTTCATGACATAAAGGTCAACCAGCCAGCGATCATAATCAAAGCGCATCAAATAGGGAAAGCACGTATCAGGATTTTCCGTAAAGACGATCAAGGCTTTATCATCATCCCGCATCAGTTCCGGCGCACCGCACTCTTTAATGCGATCATATTCATCCCTCATTTTTGCCGCAGGATATGTCTTATCCTTTAGCATCACCGAAGACCGCGCCGTAATACTTAACTTATGAGCCTCATTATCGCCTTCTTTCAAGATTTCCTGATAGGCCTTGAAATCACGCATCGCAGGCACATCTTCGTAGATATAGTCCTCAATACTGCCTTGAGCATCCACAGAATAAAATACGCTCGAAACCCCGAGCAATAGAGCCGTCAGAGAAAGCATAACCCGCGTCATTTTAAAATAATTCCTTTGACATTTGCGGCGGATAATGCCATGTCTTTTCGTGTTTGTTAAGCTTTTTAAGGTTTGAGGCCTGACGGTTGACCATTAAAAGCATAGAGATAGCCGAATATTTTGTGCTTTTAACAGTCCACCGAAGACCTCCCCGATAAAAACTTAGCCACATATTTAAGTAATTCGCTTTGCGTTCGAGCAAAGAGCGTTTGAATTTAATTAGGCACAAGTAACGAATTGTACATTTAGTACATGAGTGACGAAGCAACGCAATTAAATACGAACGATCGCAGCTCAGGCAAAGCGGTGTTTATTGACATATATATACATAAGGAAAAAACTATAAATGTTTAACGTATACAGAAAAGAAATTGATTTCGCAGGCCAAACTCTAACCCTCGAAACAGGAAAAATTGCGCGCCAAGCTGACGGCGCGGTACTAGCCACAATCGGCGAGACAAGCGTGCTATGTTGTGTCACAGCCGCCAAAAGCATTCGTGAAGGTCAGGATTTCTTCCCCCTTTCCGTCCATTATCAGGAAAAAACATACGCCGCCGGTAAAATACCAGGCGGTTTTTTCAAACGCGAAGCGCGCCCATCTGAGAAAGAAACACTCACCTCTCGTTTGATCGACCGTCCGATCCGCCCGCTTTTCCCCAAAAACTTCCTCAACGAAGTTCAGGTCGTAGCAACAGTCATCTCTCATGATCTTGAAAATGATCCAGACATGGTTGCCATGATCGGCTGTTCCGCAGCTCTTACAATCTCCGGCATTCCATTTATGGGGCCGATTGGCGGCGCGCGCGTATGCTATAAGGATGGCAAATACCTCATCAACCCGCCAATGCAAGACGTTGCCGACACTGATCTGGATCTGGTTGTAGTTGGAACAAAAGAAGGCGTTTTGATGGTTGAATCTGAGGCCTCCGAACTTACCGAAGAAGTCATGCTAAGCGCAGTGATGGAAGGATGGAAAGCCTTCCAACCCGTTATTGACGGCATTATTGATCTGGCCGAAATGTGCGCCAAAGACCCTTGGGATGTACCGGAAACACCGGAAAACATTGTCAAAATGTCGGAAGCCCTTAAGAAGAAATACGAAGCACAAGTAGCGAAAGCTTACGCGATTACAGATAAGCAAGACCGTCAAGCCGCTGTCTCCGAAGCAAAAACAGCCGCCATCGAAGAATTCTTGGATGAAGAAAACGGCCTTTTGGAATCAGTCATCAGCTCGGCTTTCAAATCTCTGGAATCCGATGTTGTCCGCGGCTCTATCCTGAAAACAGGAAAAAGAATCGACGAGCGTGATACAAAGACAGTCCGCCCGATTGTTGCAGAAGTTGGTGTACTCCCAAGAACACATGGTTCTTGTCTGTTCACACGCGGTGAAACACAAGCCTTGGTCGTTGCCACACTTGGTACAGGTCAGGACGAACAAATCATAGACGCACTGGAAGGCGAATATAAGCAGCGCTTCCTCCTACACTATAACTTCCCGCCATATTCTGTCGGTGAAGCTGGCCGTATGGGTCCTCCGGGTCGCCGCGAAATCGGTCACGGTAAACTGGCATGGCGCTCCATTAACCCGCTTCTTCCTTCTGCCGAGGAATTCCCTTACACAATGCGCAGCGTTTCCGAGATCACTGAATCCAATGGCTCATCTTCTATGGCCACAGTTTGCGGAACATCTCTAGCACTGATGGATGCAGGCGTTCCCCTGCCAAGACCTATTGCCGGTATTGCTATGGGCTTGATCAAGGAAGATAAGGACTTTGCCGTTCTAACCGATATTCTTGGCGATGAGGATCACCTTGGCGATATGGACTTCAAAGTTGCCGGTACGGAAAAAGGGATCACCGCCCTTCAGATGGATATCAAGATCACCTCGATCACAGAGGAAATCATGAAGATCGCTCTGGACCAAGCCAAAGATGGTCGTATCCATATTCTGGGTGAAATGGCAAAGGCTCTGACAGAAGCCAGAACCGAACTTAACGCTAACGCACCTCAGATTGTTACACTAACAATTCCGACGGATAAGATCCGTGAGGTCATCGGTACTGGCGGTAAAGTCATCCGCGAAATCATCGAAGTTACAGAAACCAAGATCGATATCGAAGATGACGGCACAGTCAAAGTCGCCGCCACAAACGCAGATGCCATCCAGAAAGCCGTCAAGATGATCAAAGACATCACAGACGAGCCGGAAGTCGGCAAAGTCTATGACGGTAAAGTTGTCAAATGCGTTGATTTCGGTGCTTTCGTAAACTTCATGGGCGCAAAAGATGGCCTTGTTCACATCTCTGAACTTGCTGATCACCGCGTTGCCAAAACAACCGACATCGTCAATGAAGGCGATGAAGTCAAGGTTTTGCTGGTTGGCATTGATGATCGCGGTAAAGTCAAGCTCTCTATGAAGCGCGTCGATCAAGAAACTGGTGAGCCGATTGAACAAGACGATAAAAAAGAAGCAAACGGGTAAATAACGAAATAAAGAGATGCAAGTTATGCAAAAAAACCTTGCATCTCCTTATGAATTTCGCTAAACCCCTCACACGGAATTTATAAAAGGATTAAGGCTATGGCTGTACCAAAGAGAAAAACAACAAAATCTAAGCGTAACATGCGCCGCGCGCATGATTCACTGACGGTTGAAAACTGGGTAGAAGACCAGAACACTGGTGAGCCTGTACGCCGTCACCACATTGACCTGAAAACCGGCACATATAAAGGCCGTCAGGTTATTGAAGGAAAATAAGCGTAAATACTGATACACAGATTACTTAGGGTGTAATTGGTGTTTTTGAGTAAAATATAAGCAGGTCCGTATATAACAACTATACGGGCCTCGTTTTTTGTAAGCCTAAAATTAAAATATCAAACGAAAGGATATTTTTATAAATGTCCGGTCAGGAAAATAATAATAAAATTATCATCGCCATAGATGCTATGGGCGGCGATTTTGGCCCTGTTGAAATTATCCCGGCTCTTGATCTTGTCTGTCATGGACGCCCTGATATATTTTTCCTGATTTTCGGTGACCAAACTAAAATCAATACCTATTTATCCAAATGCCCCGTATTAAAAAATTGTAGCGAAATCCGCCATACCGACAAAATAGTACAAAATGATGAAAAACCCTCTGCGGCCCTTCGCAACAGCAAAGGTACATCTATGCGCCTTGCCATTGAAGCTGTCAAAAGCGGCGAAGCGGCGGCTGTGGTTTCCGCCGGAAATACAGGTGCACTTATGGCAATGGCCAAAATGGTTTTGAAGACCGCCCCAGGCGTACACCGTCCGGCTATTGCCTCGGTTATGCCGGGCCTTGAAAAAGATACAGTCATGCTGGATTTGGGCGCTAACCTTCTGGTTGATTCAGAAAATCTAGTACAATTCGCCCTGCTCGGCGCAACCTTCGCACGCGCCTATAAGAAAATGGGCAATGAAAAACCAAGTATCGGCTTACTTAATATCGGATCAGAAGATATGAAAGGCCCCGACCATATCAGAGGCGCGGCTGAAATCCTGTCGAAAGTTGAGTTTCCGGGCACGTATTATGGCTTTGTCGAAGGCGACGATATTACCAAAGGCACAGTCGACGTCATCGTATGTGATGGCTATGCCGGAAATGTTGCCTTAAAAACAGCCGAAGGCGTTGGGAAATATATTAAACATCATATCAACGATGCCTTCACTTCCAACCCTTTTGCCATGCTCGGCGCTTTGTTTGCATATTTCTCTTTGCGGAAACTCAAACGGCAAACCGACCCAAGGCTTTATAATGGCGGCGTGTTTTTAGGCTTGAACGGAATTTGTATCAAAAGCCACGGCGGGGCCGACGCCTTATCATTCTCCAGCGCCGTCATCAAAGCCGTAAGACTGGCGCGAGCAGGATATGTCGAGCATATCGCCCAAGATATTAGTGACTTGACCAGTCAGGAAACTTTCCTATCATCCGATAGCTGATTCATTTAACTCAAAGTATAAAAAGGCCTTATAAGACCATGCCCATTCGCTCTCATATTCTCTCGACCGGAAGTTACCTGCCAGAGCGAATCATGACCAATGCCGATCTTGAGAAAATCGTCGAGACCTCGAATGAATGGATATTCCAGCGCAGCGGCATCAAACGGCGCCACATCGCAGCCGACAACGAATCCACATCAGACATGGCAATTAAAGCCGCATCTCAGGCCTTGGAACGCTCCGGTTTAAAAGCACAAGATATTGATGGCGTAATTCTTGCCACCACCACACCCGACCAGACATTTCCAGCCGTCGCCGTCAAGGTACAAGCCGCGCTAGATATTCCAGCCGGAATTGCTTTCGACGTTCAAGCCGTCTGCACAGGATTTATTTATGCCCTGAGCACCGCCGATAACTTTATCAAAAACGGTCAGCTTAAAAATGTGCTTGTAATCGGCGCAGAAAAAATGAGTTCTGTTTTGAATTGGGAAGACCGGACCACATGTGTCCTGTTCGGAGATGGCGCAGGCGCCATTGTTCTGCAAGGCCAAGAAAGCGAAGGAAATTCAGGCATTTACTCCACGCACTTATATGCAGATGGCAAGATGCGTGATCTACTTTATACAGATGGCGGGGTAAGCACGACAGGCAAAAGCGGCCATATCGTCATGCAAGGACGCGAAGTTTTCAAAAACGCCGTAAACCTGATGGCAGCCGCAGTCAATGACGCCTTAGAGGAAAATAATATCAGTGCGGCAGAAATAGACTGGCTTGTCCCCCATCAAGCCAATAGCCGAATCATCGAATCGACCGCCAAAAAGCTAGGCTTTTCCATGGATAAAGTCATCATGACCGTCGATCACCATGGCAACACCTCGGCCGCATCCATTCCCCTTGCCTTTGACGAAGCCGTCACAAAAGGCGATATTAAAAAAGGCGATATGGTCCTTTTCGAAGCTCTTGGCGGCGGCCTGACATGGGGATCTGCACTCGCGCGCTTTTAGCCCAAGCATTTAAGAAGACCTGCTTACCCCTTGAATTGAATCACTTTTTTTACCTGAATCTACCAAAGCAAGATTGACGAGGGTGTTTTATATCGTTACTCTTATATCATCTGATCAAAATGGAGAGTGATAATGAGTGGCGTAACAATTACACGCGCAGACCTTGCCGAAGCCGTCTATCGTGAAGTCGGGCTTTCGCGAAACGAATCGTCCAGTTTAGTAGAAACTCTATTGGATGAAATGTCCGAAGCCCTGATCAAAGGTGACAATGTAAAAATTTCATCCTTTGGCAGTTTCACAATTCGTGAAAAAGGCGAGCGCGTCGGACGTAATCCGAAAACAGGCATCGAAGTGCCTATTTTACCACGCAAAGTCTTGGTATTCCGTGCTTCTCACGTGCTGAAGGACCGGATTAACAAAGGATAATAATCATTTTTTTGTAAAGCGAAGGACAATAGATGGGCCAGCAATCAAAACCGGAAGAAATACTCGAGCACAGCAAAAAATCTGCAAGCCAAAGCGCTGCATCAGATATGGCAGCCAATGCCAGCAGAAGTATTTCAACCCGTGAGAAAAAGGCCGCTAATGCCTTCCGCACCATCAGCGAAGTCGCCGATGAGCTGGATATCCAACAACATGTCCTGAGATTTTGGGAAACCAAATTCTCGCAAGTGCGCCCCCTAAAACGTGGTGGCGGTCGTCGCTATTACCGCCCCGAAGATATTTCCTTGCTCAAGGCCATTCACTTCCTGCTTTATACAGAAGGCTACACCATTAAAGGTGTTCAAAAGCTTCTGCGTGAAGTTGGGAAGAAGAAAATTGTAAGCCTTGTCGAAGCCGCACTTCAGGAACAAAATGGCGAAGCCCCTGTGACAACCGCCAAGCCTCAACCAAGTCCGGCAGCAGAAACTGACGATGCAGACATACCTGATTCAGCAGTTGCCAAGAAACTCTCCCCTGAACAACGCGCGGCCCTACAAGATGTCTTACAAGAACTCAAAGAGCTAAGAGAAATCATCAAGCGCTAAGGCTAAATCCAGAGATAAAACACCATGAAAAGAAAGCTATGCATTTTACTAAGCCTATTTTCATTAACCTTCACCGCTGGCATGATTTCCTTGTCAACGAGAGCTTTATCTAATGGCTGCGGGATTATGCCGATTCCCCCTTTGGGCTGTAAAAAAGAACATGCAAAATGCATTTGCAATTCGGATGGCGCATGCAAATGGGTCTTTGAAGATTGCGGATATATCAGATAACACGTCAGCAACAAGCATTTACCTTGAATCAGGAATGAAGAACGAAGCATAGTGAACCTTCGCGAGTGATAAAATGACGTAATTCAAGATAAATGATCAAAGCTTACTTACAGACACTCGGCCCAGGTTTCTACACCACTATCATCCGCCTTACGGCGACCTTTAATGACAATCTCCCCTAGCTCGACACTGGTTCTACACTCGAAAATGGGCACTAAAGTTCGTAAAACCATATCCAGCTTTCGACCCGGAAAAAACGGCCCATAAGAGCAAAATTCCGCGACATCCAGAGGATAACCTTTTTCTTCGTGTTTTGTGCCTTTTGGCTCTAGGCGAAAATTAGAAGTATGACGCGCCCGAATGCCATCTTCTCGCGTATAATAATCCGTGATGAAACTGCCATATACTTTAAATTCTGCAGTATTACGCACCACAAAACATATAGGCTCGGATGTAATTTCCTGAGCTTGCACATTTGGCGTAATAGCCACCAAAAATAATAGGAATAAAAACACACATCTCATATAATTATTATACCATTTTTCACGTCTTTCCACCAAGCATCTTGTTGTTTAATATGCTTCCTATGGAGATAAGTACAAACAGCGAAAAAGAGACAAATACCGCAGCCAAGGATTTTGCCAAAACCTTGTCAGGAAACGAAATTATTCTGTTTTATGGTGATTTAGGCATGGGAAAATCCGTTTTCTGCCGCAGCCTGATCAAAGCCTTATGCGAAGACGAAACACTGGAAGTCCCCAGCCCCACATTTACATTATTACAACAATATCAGTGTGATAAGGGCATTATATGGCATTTTGATTTATACCGCCTAAGTGACCCCACAGAAGTTTACGAAATCGGATGGGAAGATTCTCTGGAAAATGGCATCACTTTGGTTGAATGGCCGGAACGTCTCGGATCGTTAATACCCCCAAAACATATCGCAATAACCTTAAGCGCGCCGTCAAAATCTGAACCCAATCATAGAAAGATAGAGATCATTCATAATGAGTAACGCCCCCATACAAAAAGCATTCATCTTAGGCGCAGGATTTGGAACGCGCCTTCGCCCCTATACAGATGAACGCCCCAAGCCCATGGTCGAAATTAATGGCCGCACTCTTATAACACGTATACTCGATAAGCTCATTTGCGCCGGCGTCACAGAAGCATATGTGAACACGCATTATCTAGCGGGCATTATGGAGGATCGCTTAAAAACCTATGCATCTAAAAATAATATCAAGATTCATATTTCTCATGAACCGGATATTCTGGATACAGGCGGCGGAATCAAAAACATCATCGGCGAATTTGATTCAAACCCGTTTTATGTGATCGCAGGTGACTCGCTTTGGACAGATGGCAAACTCAGTGCACTGGATGACCTGCACCAGAATTGGGATGGCTCGAAAATGGATATTTTGACTCTGATGATGCCAGTAGAGCGCATGATCCTGACCCATGGCGTTGGCGATTATAATTTTATTAATGAAAAGCAGGTTAAACGCAGCCTCGATAAATCGGGCACACATATGTGGACCAATATCCGTATAAACACACCGGATGTTTTTCAAAAATACGCCCTAGAAACCCAAAAAGAAAAAAACTTCTCCTTTTTACCTATAATGGATGAGTGCGAAAAGGCCGGACGGCTTTTTGCTCTGGAGCATGACGCTGATTGGCACCATGTCAGCACCCCAAAAGATTTGGAAACCGTAGATGCCGCATTCAAAAAGGAAAATTTATGAATGAACAACAGAGCAAAGTAAGTACTATCCCCGCTGGCGAGAACTTTGCGCATGTTCTAGGTGAATATATATTGTCGCAAAACAAAGGCGCTGCAGAGGGTTTGACACAATACAAAATCTTGCTTCCAACACGAAGAGCGTGCAGAAACCTACAAGAGGCATTTTTAGAGATAAATAAAGGCAAACCAATTTTGCTACCGCAAATCATGCCATTAGGCGATGTGGAAGAACAAGACTTGTCCTTATTAATGTTTGGCAGTCGACATGAATTTTTAGAAATTCCACAAGCTATTTCACCTATGAGACGAAAAATATTACTGACCACTTTAATTCAAAAAATACCCGATTTTACTCTGAACATAGAACACGCTTTAAAACTCTCAGATGCAATTGCAGCGCTTCTAGATCAAATTATCATAGAGGAACTGGATTTTAAAAATCTAGAAAACCTAGTCCCTGCTGACTTTTCAATACACTGGCAAGTTACACTTGATTTTCTAAAAATCATATCCGAACAATGGCCCAATATTCTAGCTGAACAAAATATGGTTGATCCGGCAAAAAGACGAAACATGTTAATGGATAACTTAACTCAATTCTGGTTAGAAACTTTGCCCACAACCCCCATTATAGCAGCAGGATCGACAGGTTCTGTACCAGCAACAAGACGCTTAATGAAAGCTATAGCAACACTTCCACACGGAGAAATTATCTTACCCGGTCTGGATTTGAATATGGATAACGATAGTTGGAAGAAGCTAGATACCTCTCATCCACAATCAGGCCTTAAAAATTTGATTAATTTCATAGGCATTGAGCGCGACAAAATAAATAATCTTACAAACAACTATTCAGACCGCCATATACTTGCTAGTGAAATGATGCGCCCTGCAGAAACAGCAGAGCAATGGAAAAAGTTTTCTAAAAACGCAGAAATTGAAAAAATGCTGCATGGATTAGAATACTATTCTTGCAAAAATCCAGGACAAGAAGCAAAGTTGATTGCCCTAATCATTCGGGAAGCCATAGAAAAAAAGAAAAGAAATATCGCACTAATTACGCCTGATCGTAATATTGCCTCACGCGTTATATCTATATGCAGACGCTGGAACATCGAACTTGATGATTCAGGAGGAACTAAGCTATCCCGCACAAATAAGGGTGAGTTTATTTTACTTGTTCTAAAATATTTGTGTGAGGATCATAATCCAGTTAGTCTTCTGGCCTTACTAAAACATCCCCTATGCAGACTCGGCCATGATATTAAAACCTATAAAACGATCTTAAATAAATTCGAACTTAGCATTTTACGTAGCAAAGTGCCGCTAAATTCAATATCAATGATTAAAAAATTTGCAGAAAAGGAAGTTAATAGCCAAGCTCTTACAAACTTTATAGCACAACTGGAAAACATATTTCAGACACATCAGTTACGTAACACTCAAACCATTTCTCAGATTATTTATAACCACATAACAATACTGCAAAAACTAGCCCGTACGAATGATACGGAAGGTGACGCAGTTTTATGGTCTGGCAATGATGGCGAAAAAGCCGCCGAATTATTCATAGAGCTTCAAGAACATACTCACCTTATAAAGGAAAGCACCCCAATTGAATACCAAGATCTATTGATGCATCTGATGGATCAAAGCAATGTCAGACATGGTAATAATACACTTTCCAGCATTCATATTTTAGGACAACTTGAAGGCAGGATTATAAGTGCAGATCTTATTATTATGGCGGGCCTCAACGAAGAAACCTGGCCACCATCATCCAAACATGATCCGTGGATGTCACGCCCTATGAAAAAGCAATTTGGGTTACCTGACGCTGAAAAGTTTATTGGCCTTGCTGCACATGACTTTGTGCAAGGTTTTTGCGCAAAAAATGTAATAATAACACGTTCCGAGCAATATGATGGATCCCCCACAGTCCCTGCCAGATGGTTAGCTCGACTTGATACAGTATTACAAACAGCAAATTTGAGCCTCAAAGATTTAAGCAAAAACCCTTATCTGAAATGGACAGAAGAATTAGATGCCTCGCAAAACTTCATACCTTGCGAACAGCCAGCACCTAAACCTCCTATAATAGCACGCCCCTCTTCCATGTCCGTTACCAGAATAGAAAAATGGCTCCAAGACCCCTATTCAATCTATGCCTATTATATATTGGGACTAAGACAATTAGAGCCATTAAAAATCAAACATGATGCAGCTTTGCAAGGCAGTATCCTGCACAAAATATTAGACAATTTTGTACGTGATTACCCAATTACGCTACCCGAAAATGCCCAACAAATTCTTGAATCTTACACACAGGACGCTTTACAAGAATTTGGCATTAATGAAAGAGAAATGCCCTTCTGGCTATTGCGCTTTAGAAATATTGTGCAATGGTTTTTGCAACATGAAGTGGAATGGCGTAAACATGCAAAATTTTTAAGTAGTGAAGCCAGAGGAAAAGTCAATTTTAAATTTAACGGCAATCTATTCGAACTACACTGTATTGCTGATCGAATTGATAAAGTGACAGCTGGCTACGCCCTGATAGACTATAAAAGTGCAGGTAACTTTAGCGCTCATAAACTCAAAAAAGGACTGTTACCACAGTTACCTTTAGAAGCTTTAATTCTTGAAAAGAATGGCTTTGAAAAGAACAAAAATTCAAGCGATTCAATGCCCGTTCAAAGACTATCTTACTGGATCATGAAGGGAGCGCAAACAGCGGGGGAAGTTATAGAAATAAATGGAGATCTTTCTGATACACTAAAAATAGTAGAAGAAGGGCTCCAAAATCTCGTATGTGCTTTTAATGATCCTGATATACCTTATTACGCAGTACCTGATATCAATAACGCACCTCGTTACAATGACTATGAACACCTTTCGCGCCTCAAGGAATGGACAGTTCTTGATAAAACAACAGATGAGGTTGCGTAAATGAACCAAATTGTAGAAAAAATAGATAAACATTATAACCAGACACTTAATCCTGACACCCTGCAGCGTCAGGCCTCCAACCCCCATGAAAGCATCTGGGTAAGCGCCTCAGCAGGCTCAGGAAAAACAAAAGTCTTAACGGACCGCGTCCTGAGGCTCTTGCTTCCACGTAGCAACGGACTTCCAGCTACAAAACCACATAAAATCCTATGTTTGACCTTCACAAAATCTGCTGCAAGCGAAATGGAACTAAGGATAAAAAATACACTCGGTCACTGGGCTATTATGCCCGATAGAAATGACAATGATACAAAAAGCTCATTGTATCATGTATTAAAAAACCTTCTAGGTGATGCGCCTGATAATGCACAAATCCTAGCAGCAAAACGTCTTTTCCCTGAAGTTATTGACGCAACATCAGGCCTACAAATCATGACAATACACTCATTCTGCCAATCACTGTTAAGTCGTTTTCCTTTAGAAGCAGGTATATCCCCCAATTTCACAATGCTTGAAGAACAAAAAAATCAGGCTCTTCTCGAACAGGCGCAAAAATACATACTGTCCAATGCACAAAACAGCGCTTCTGAATTTTCAAAACCTTTGCAAAACCTGTCACGTTTTCTCAACGAAGATCAATTTACACATCTAATCAAATCTGTATGTTCAGAGCGCTACCAGTTGCAGGCACTTCTAAGTAAAAACTGGGATCATAACACCATATATTCAAAGCTATGTGCCTATTATGATATCAAAAATGGTCTAGAAGCAGACATGCACCTACTTGAAATATGCTCGGCACTTACGCAAGAACAAGAAGCAAAGATCAAAAAAGCGGCATATGCACTACTCAAAGGTTCAGGCAGTAGTGAACCAACCTATGGTCAAACCATCCTTGAATGGCTCAACAAAGCCACAAAGGAACGTATGAACCTATACCAATCGTATCGTAGTGTTTTTATCACATCCTCGGAAAGCATTAGAAAAAAAGGATTTCCAACAAAAAAAACTGAAGATGAAAATTTAGGTATCACGGAAATTCTACACAAGGAGGCGCAAAGATTAATAGATGCGGAAGCAACCCTCAAGAAAATATACTCTGCATCTGGCACAAGAGATCTAATTCATCTCGGCATAGGTATTTTAAAACAATATCAAAAACAAAAGTCTCGAAAAGGGGCATTGGATTTTGATGACTTAATTATAAAGACACTTGAACTCTTAACGCATCAGGAAAAAAACTTCAGCTCATGGGTCATGTACAAACTAGATCAAGGCTTAGACCATATCCTGGTCGATGAAGCACAAGACACAAATCCGGAGCAATGGAAAATCATAGCTGCAATTTGCGATGAATTCTTTCACGGCTACTCTGCACGTGATGATGTAGAGCGAAGCTGTTTTGTTGTTGGTGACCTAAAGCAGTCAATTTATAGCTTCCAGCGCGCTGCACCTGCAGAGTTTTTACGGATGCAAAAATTTCTTCATGAAAAAATTTCTCAAGCAGGAAAAACAAACAGATCAGTAGCACTTGATATTTCTTTTCGTTCTACAGAATGTATTTTAAGAATTGTTGACTCCGTTTTTGCACCCGAAAATATGCAACATGCTGCGGGCGGAGAACTAGTCCACCACACAAGCTTTAGAGAGGGGCAAGCAGGTCGTATAGAGTTATGGCCTTTATTCAAGACTGAAAAAAGAGAAGCGCCCCCTTATTGGACACCACCAATAGAAAAACGTGAATACGAAAGCAGTGCGGCCCAGCTTAGCGCATACATTGCAGATAATATTGCACAATGGATAGAAAACAAAGAAACACTTCCAGCATATGATAGGCCCATAAACGCGGGAGATATACTAATTCTTGTGCGCACAAGGACAAAACTGGTTGATCAACTTGTGCGAAATCTTAAAAACAGGAATATTCCCGTAAATGGTGCAGACCGAATGATCTTGGGAGAACATCTAGCAGTGGAGGATTTACTTGCTTTAGGTAAATTTGCACTATTGCCAGATGATGACCTTACTCTGGCCTGCATATTAAAATCCCCGTTTTTAAACTGGAGTGAAGAAGAACTCTTTACACTGAGCTATAAAAGAAAGAAATCATTATGGCATGAACTTAATTCATTTGATGAGACTAGATTACTTGAACTTGCACAAGACACAAACACCACATATCAAGTAAAAGAAAAATTAAAAAAGACGCATATGTGGCTCAGTAATATCATTGAAAAATCAAACCATAATGTCTTCGAATTCTTTTCATATATTTTAAACCATCCCTGCCCTGCGGACCAAACTAGCGGCTTAAAAGCTATATTATACCGCTTGGGAAATGATGCTATTGACCCTCTGGATGAGTTCCTGAATATAACGCTAAATTTCTCAAAGAATTCAATTGGCGGATTACAGGTTTTTCTGGACCAGCAAGAACATGAGGAAACCGAGATCAAAAGAGAACTAGAAGACTCAAAGTCACAAGTACGCATTATGACGGTTCATGCATCAAAAGGCCTACAAGCTCCCATCGTGATCCTGCCTGATACAATACAAAACCTCTCGTCTCAAAAATACGACCGTCTCTTATGGCCAGATAAAACCAAATTGAATATGCCAATATGGGCAGCCAACAAAGACTTACAGCCTCAACAATACGAAACGCTTTTAGAAGATTATAAAATCAAACAAAAAGAAGAAAACATGCGCCTTTTATATGTCGCCATGACCCGTGCCGCGGACCGGCTATATATTGCTGGACATGAAGGACAAAGAAGCAGTGATGATGGCTCATGGTATCACCTAATACGGCGCGCCATTGAAGATGACAGCACACATGAAGAACTTAAAAATGGTGTATTGCGCATTGAAAACTCACAGACCAGTACACCAGATCGCAAATCAGATCAAAAAGATGCAAAAGATAAAAAAGAAACACTACCTGATTGGGCATACAAAAATGCTTCATTCGCAGAAGAAACATATAAAGTGATTAGCGCCTCTCACCAGCTAAGTAATAGCGAAGAAAGCCTTAGTGTCATGATCTCCCCTTTAAAAGCAAGAGAGAATAACAGGTTCAAACGTGGCAATATAACGCACAAATTATTGCAATTTTTGCCAGATATACCACAAAACAAGCGTAAAGACGCAGCTATATTATTCACAAACAAACACGCACAGGAACTATCTGAGACCATCCAAAGCGAAATAGTAGATGAGGTTATGCGCATTCTAGAACATCCCGATTACGCGCCTTTCTTTGCCGAAGGCTCACTTGCAGAAGTACCAACCACAGGTTTTTCTTTGGATCAAAAAAATATTATTAACTCTCAGATCGACAGACTGGTTATCAAAGACGATACGATCTGGATTCTGGATTATAAATCAAATCGTCCACCACCGAAAACACATGATAAAATCCCTGAAATCTACCGAAAACAGATTAAAGCCTATAAAGATATCATCTCGCAAATTTATCCAGATCATAAAATCAATTGTGGGTTGCTATGGACAGATGGCCCAAATCTTATGATTTTAGAGAAACTTTAGGCAGCCTGAACATTTAAAGGGCTTGATCAAATAAAAAAACCTCTATAAACAGTAATGATAATGATTATTACACATTCAATAGTATGAATATAACAATATTATAAATAACTAATATTTTATATAGTAAGTTATACATTTTGTTGTAGAGTTTAAAAATGATAAATATAGCAAAAATAGAAAAAAATGCTGAACAAGCAGTAACACTTCTAAAAGCATTATCAAATGAAAAGCGCTTGGCAATCATTTGTGCTTTATATAAAGGGGAAAGAAGCGTAGGTGAACTGGAAGAAATAGTCGGCTTAAGCCAATCTGCCCTTTCCCAACATCTTGCCCGTTTAAGAAGAGACAAATTGGTAAGCACCAGACGCGAAGCACAAACTATATATTACTCCTTGAATGATTCAGGAACACAATCAATATTAGAATGCCTGCACGATATTTATGTCTTACCAAACAGCTCACAAAATGATTTTTCTGCCCCCAAAAAAATAGCTAAATAAGCTGTCCTAACTTTTGAGATATGTCATCAATATGCAAATCACACAAATTTTGCTTTTGTAGTACCTCCACTTTCTTACCCAAAGGCCTATGCCTGACCGGATTACTATAACCGGAAAACAAGACCAAAGACGGACAGCCTGTAGGCGCAATCATATGCATCGGGCCAGTATCGTTCCCCAAGGCAAATTTTGCACCTTGCGCTAAAGTAATAATCTGAAATAACGACGTCTTACCTGTTAAATCCAATGTATCAGGCGACAAGTCTTTAATCTTGGAGGTCACATCCTCATCCGCCGCCGTGCCAAGCAATACAGTCTGAATACCCTGACTTTGCAAGCCTTTCAAAACTTCTGCGTAATATCCCGGCGGCCATCTTTTTTGAGGATGTTGCGGCGAGCAACCCGGAACACACAGCATATATGTTTTACCCTCAAGCCCAAATTCAGAAATATCTTCTTGAATCCAGCTCAAATCATCAACCTCAACATTATCAAGGCCAGCCTTACCCAAAGTCATAACATGCCCGTCAAAAGCATGCCCTTTGGTTCGCTCCGGTGATAAATTTGCATGAGAAGCCCCTTTGACTGCACCAACCCATTCGGGCTTTTTTTTCGCAGGAATAAGCCTGAAATAAAGCCCCGTACGATCATTATTCTGCAAATCATAAACACGTATAAAACCGCTATTCGCAAAAAACTTCCTTAACTCTAACCAGCCTTTGAAGTCAAAAAAACCAGGCTTACTGTCCAGAATAATTTCATTGAAATAACCACTTTTCTCTGCCAAAGACTTAAATGCCTTGGTCGTCAATAACGTTATATGCGCATCCTTGTGGAAGTGTTTAATCGCCTTCATCGCCCCCAGAGCTTGCATAAAATCACCGAGAGCACTGAGTTTTATAACCAGAATTTTCTCATTACTATTTTTTTGCGCCATTTCATTGTGCAGCATTAGATAATTCAGACTCCAATATAGCTTGTTTTGTTTTCTCGAAAGGCTCTGATTTCAAAGGTATAGAAATTTTTCCTTGCAGCAATTCCGCATACACATCCAGTGTTTTTTGCAGCATTCCCTCTTTAGAAAAATTCTCTGCAATATGCGCCATAGAACGCGTTGCAAGCACAACGCGCTGCGCATCATTTAGCATTAACACCTCATCCATCGCCTGTGCTAGCGCATCAGGATCTGCCGGCGGCACCAGCCACCCCGTATATCCGCGCACGATTGTCTCACGTGCCCCGCCATGATCAGTAGCAATAATAGGCCGCCCCATCGCTTGCGCCTCGGCAGGCACACGCCCGAACCCTTCTGGATCAGTCGAAGCTGAAATAACAATACTGGAAACCATATAGGCTGCTGGCATATCATGGCACTGATCGACTATACGCATCTGAGCCCCTAAATTTTGCTCTTCAATCAAATCTTCCAGTTCTTGACGATATTCCGTGCGCCCTTGATCAGAGCCTAAAATCACACAAAAAACATCCTTACGATTAAGCCGTGCCATAGCCTCAATCAAAACATGATGCCCTTTCCACCGCGTTAAACGACCGGGCAATAAAACAACATTTGATCCATCCGGTATACGCCACGACCTGGAAAGCTCAATAATACGCTCCGGCGTAACTGTGGCAGGATGAAAACGCTCTAACGGAATGCCTCGGTGAATTAATCTAATGCGCTCTGGCTCGACCTCGTAATTATCAATCAGATATTTTGCAACATACTCTGAAATCGCAATGATCAACTCGCCATGCGCAATCGAGCTATTATACGTCTTCTTAACCTCACCACTAATATTATAAGGCGCATGACACGTCGTAATAAAATGCGCATCCGTATTCTGACAAGCCCGCCATGCACTCCACGCAGGTGCACGGCTTCTGGCATGCACAATGCCAACATTATGTTTTTTAATAAGGCGTCTCAAACGTCCTATATTGCGCCACATCACAACCGGATTTTTACTATGGACAGGCATATTAATATGCTCTGCGCCAATGCGCGCAAGCTCGGAAACACGGTAACCACCATTGGACACCACGATACTGCGCGCGCCGCTATTGACGATGGCTGCCGCCACATCAATGCAGCCCTGCTCTGCCCCGCCAGCACCAAGCTCAGGAATAATCTGCATAATCACAGCTTGAGACGATTTATCATTCATAATACAAGTAAGGTAATCTGGTTTTTAAGCTCTGGAAAGTCTTTTTCAAATGATTTATCAATGAATCTCCATAAAAACTGACCGTGAGAAAATATTATGCCGGACACACAATACCTGATCAGCCCACAAGGTAACAAACTCGCTTACAAATACACGCCCACAAAAGACACGAATTTACCGGCTATAGTATTTTTGGGAGGATTCAAATCAGATATGGAAGGCACAAAAGCGCTCTACCTCGAAGAAGAATGCGCCAAACGCGGACAAGAATTCCTGCGCTTTGATTATTCCGGCCACGGCATTTCCGGCGGAGAATTTGTTGACGGCACAATCGGATCATGGCTGGCAGATACACAAACCATGCTGGATAAAATAGTGCAAAGCCCGAAAGTTATTCTTGTTGGCTCCTCTATGGGCGGCTGGATAGCTTTGCGCCTTTTACTCAAAAACCAAGCCCGCATCAAAGGCATGATAGGCATCGCCGCCGCGCCTGACTTCACTCGTGATATCAGGGCACAAATGACGCCCGAGCAACATAAACAAGTCGAAGAACAGGGCCGCCTCGAAGAGCCGAATGACTACAGCGACGAGCCTTATATCTTCACCAAAGCCTTACTGGATGATGGAGAAGAACAATCCTTGCTGCATGAAACCTATGACAACACAATACCAATCATTCTGATTCAGGGAAAGCTAGATGCAGACGTACCGTGGAAAAAAGCAGAGAAAATCAAGAACTGCTTCGGCCTGTCCAATGTAGAAATCACCTATATCGACGACGGCGATCACCGCCTGTCACGCGATGAGGATCTGAAAATTCTTGGCAAGCACGTTGGAAAACTAAGCAAGCCCTAATAATTCATTCTTTTACCATGCTTATGCCGAGAGCCTTTTTTGCTCTTCTTTGATTTGGACCCCCTGCCGAAAATCAAGCCGAATAAAAGACTAAAGAACAAATCAATAATATAAATTGCAACCACAATCGCAAAAGCGATAATCACAGCCTTTTGCTCCAACAAAAATCCGATATGACTTTGCAAAATCGCACGCTCTTCGGCCTTCTTCTTTTCCTGAACCTTTGGCGGAATAACCTCACTACCGTCTTTTCCATCTTTTTGAGTAAACTCTTCTTCATAAGGCGCAGGCTCTACAGCCTCTAGCTCCTCGCCCATCGCTGAATCCGGTGACGCTGCCTCATCCGGCTCTTCCGGTTGCACCACAGGAATCATCTTGGCTATGTCCTCTAATGGGATGCTATCCTTAACCGTGTCTTCATATTCCTTGAGCTTAATCTTCCACTCATCATGGGTCTCAGGATGATATTTCGACCATATCCACCCCGCATCAGAAAGCATAAATCCCTTCTCCTGATTCTGGGTAAATAGATAAACATCATGAGCCAAAAGCCCTAAAACAGGTAATAGAAGTAAGAAATAAAAAAATTTGCGCATAGATTTATCCTGCTCGTGTCAAAAACTTTTTTCATACTATCAATAGTTATGTTTCAGGAAAAGGTACGACTTGCACTTTCAAACAGATATGTTTATGGTGCGCGGGCAGATTTTGAAGTACAAAATCAGCTTTCCTTACAAGGAGACGTGGCCGAGTGGTTTAAGGCGCACGCCTGGAAAGCGTGTTGGGCGCAAGCCCTCGCAGGTTCGAATCCTGTCGTCTCCGCCATTTAGATATAGTTTCATACAACTAAGTTAAAAACTCACATAGCAAAACATATGTGTGTATCTGCACATTAAATATCGTAATATGCTACGCGTTATACTATCTTTATAGTTGCGGTCTCACCAACACCAACCAAAGAGTATGAACAATCAAAAAACAAAGTTTAAATCTTTATTACCCCCGTTATTAATTCTCTTAACGGGCCTTATCTGTGCATCTGTGACAGCTCTTTATTTTTATCAATTAGAAAAAAATAAAGTCGAAGATAAGTTCATTCAACGTACCGAAGCTTTAACCAAGAATTTCCAGATTTATCTAGAGGATTACAACGACACTATACGCCTTATTAAGACGTTCTTTTTATCTTCGGATTATATTTCAAAAGAAGAATATGAACTCTTAGCCATAGGAACATTACTATACAAAAACAATATCAATGGCATGTTTTTCGCTCCACACATCTCTTCGAAAAACCTTGATAAATACATAAATATTTTCAAAGAAAATCAAGATTTTGCACCGGAAACTTTATCCAGAAATAATAAAAACACACTCTATCCGGTTCATTTTGCCGAAGCCTATAGTATAAAACCTCTTGATTTGGGTATGGACCTTGGAAATATCCCCGAACTTGAAAAAGCACTGAATAAATCGGTTGAATTATCTGATTCAACTATTTCCAGACCCATTAAAATTAACAATAGCAAAAAAGATCAGTTGTTCCTTTTTCATTCATTCTCGTACAAAGACCATGAAAGATATGCAAAACTTTTGGGAAACTATCACGCTGACACCGGAACTATAGGGTTACATTTCACCCTTACCGACATGATGATAGGATTCACAAGACTTAATCCTGCTAAAGATATTGAAATTGAGCTGAAAATGAAAACCGAGGATGGAAATTGGCTCCCACTATATAGCAATTTCACCAAACAGCCTTCCTTGTTATCCTTAGAAAAACATGGCTTTAAGGTATTGTCACAAAACTGGTCTATGCACTTCAAAGCCAAAAACGAGGCTTATAAAGTAGAATCATGGGGCCAGTATTTTGTGTTTATCGCCGGCTTATTATTTTCAATAAGCTTATCATATTACTACCATTTCCTTCTAAAAAAGCGCGAAGAAGACAAGATAATACAAGCGCAACTAAACGCGGAAGTTATAGAAAAAAACAGACTTAATGAACAGATGCAAATCTATACAGATAAGTTGGAAGAGAGCAAATACAACCTGACTGAAATGAATAGAAATCTGGAAGAAGAAAAAAGAAAAGCTGAAAAAGCCAGTCAGGCAAAAAGCGAGTTTTTAGCTAATATGTCTCATGAACTCAGAACACCTTTAAACAGTATTATCGGAATGTCAAAAATATTACTTGAAGACATGGACGAGCAAAAATCTGATTTTGATATGCTAGCTATTATCAATAAGTCCTCTTTATTACTTCTTGACATAGTCAATGACATACTGGACTTATCAAAGATAGAAGCCAAAAGTCTAACCCTTGAAAAAAGCCCTTTTGATTTCAATAATATAATTACCTCTATCACAGAAACTTATGCTGTGACAGCAAGCACTAAGGGTGCTACGCTGAATTATAAATCTACAGACTTGCCATTTTTAATAGGCGATTCCTTACGTATAAGCCGCATACTGACAAATTTAGTCGGCAACGCCATAAAGTTCACAGAAAATGGTACAATTGATATTATTGTAAAAGATAAAAAAATTGATGATACACAAGTAGAAATTACTTGCTCTATCAAAGATACTGGCATTGGTATTCCTGAAGATAAACTAGAAACAATTTTCCAAAAATTTACCCAAGCTGACGAAACAACAACCCGAAAATATGGCGGCACAGGCCTTGGCTTAGCTATTACAAAAGAACTCGTAGAGATGATGGATGGCGAAATTGGTGTAAAGAGTAAGGAGGGAGAAGGGTCTACATTCTGGTTTAAAATCATTTTTGAAACTTCAACCAACCTTCATCAGGACCAAAGCCAGAATACATCTGATAAAAGCAGTATCACAGAAGATCATGAGGCAGAAAATTTAATATCTAGTGATGACGTTCGGATCTTGATTGCCGAAGACCACGAGATGAATCAGGCTTTACTCAAGAAGTTACTTGAACGTGCTGGATTTGCCAGGTACGATTTGGCACAAAATGGACAACTAGCAGTTGATGCCTATAAAAATAATCACTATGACCTGATACTGATGGATTGCCATATGCCGGAAAAAAATGGTTATCAAGCTACAGAAGAAATTCGTGAGATTGAAAAAGAAACAAAAACACATATTCCGATCATAGCCTTAACAGCCGATGCTATGGCAGGCGCTAAAGAAAAGTGTCTTGAGGCAGGAATGGATCATTATCTAACAAAACCAATTGATTCAAATAAGTTCAGAGCAATATTAAACACCTACTTTGTTTTACCTGACTCAAAAAACAACAAAAAAACCCCTAAAACTAAGAAAAAAGAAGATAATACCACTTATTTTGACAGCGAATTTTTAGAAGAATACGCAGATACACATGAAATAAAGCAACAATTGGTAGAAACATTTTTTAGAACTTCTGAAATTGATCTAAAAGAGTTACAATCCGAATGTGTTTCTGGGGATAATAATAATTGGGTGGAAATCAGTCATAAACTTAAGGGAAGCGCAGGAATGATTGGAGCTATTGAAATGCAAAAACTATGTGCCACAGCTCAAACCATGCAAGACTGCAAAGAAGATGAAAGACTTGATATATATAACAAAATTTGTGATGTGTACAAAAAAACAAAGGATGTTATTAACCTATATTTAGCAGCATAATGCTATGATTAAACTATAAAGTGTGAAAGATATGAAATTTTTAGTCATAGACGACGATGAACTTGTCAGAACAATGATATGTTCTGTTCTAAGAAACAGAAAATGCACCGTTTACGAGGCTGTAAACGGTGAAGAAGGTGTAAAGCTTGCAAAGGAACATTCACCAAATTTTGTTATTACTGACATGCTAATGCCCGATAAAGAAGGCATACAAACAATCATAGAGATCAAAGCCTTAAATCCCGACATCAAAATTATTGCCATGTCCGGTGGTGGAGAGAAAAAAAATATGACTTTTCTGGAAATGGCTAAAAAAGTCGGCGCTCATAAATTACTCAAAAAACCTTTTAAGCCTTCCGAACTTTTTGAAACCATAAAAGAATTACTCGATAAATAACAAAACCTATTGGATCATGAAAAAAAAAATCACGTCACTCTAACGGCTTCAAAAGATTGTTTGGTAATTTTTTTAGAAAAGACAAAACATCTGAATCCAAACCAAAGTCAGAAAAAAAAGAAACAGTCCTATCAAAAGAAAAACAAAGAGAACTTGAAAAATATTGTGAGAAACTTTTTACAAAAAAAGATTTAATTGCCGCTGGAAAGTTACAATTTTTAGGTTTGAATTTAATTCAAAAAAAATTGGGAAAATCATGGGATGGACTTAAGCCCATCGTGTTTCAAACTGCCGAGGAGGCGATAAAAAAATATTTACTACCCCATGATATCTTTATCCGCTACAAAGAAGATACTTACGTTATAATATTCGAAAAATCTGATCCAAACGAAGCACTAGTCAAAGCAAGGCTCATCGTCGAAGAAATCAAAAAGCAACTATTCGACCATGAAGAAAAAGCACTAAGAGATATAGAAATAGAAGAAACTGTTTCAGTCATCAAAACGGAAAACATCAAAACAACAAAAAATATCGTTGAATCTATAAAATTTGAAACGCGTCCAAGTAAAACACTAATTAATAAGGACGATAAAAAGAAAGTCGTCCCCCCCCCAACAATCGAAATTGATCCATTTGAAGATTCAAATAAAACGGATAAAAACAGTTCAGATAATAAAAGCGATACCGGCAATAAACTCAATTATAGCTATATCCCTTTGTGGGACACCTCAAAAAACATTCTATCAACCTACGTTTGCCTTCCCTACGAAGGGAAACAAAAACCCGAAGATGCATTTGACTCTTACGAATATCTTTTTTCAGGACGAAATTTAGCGTTCACCATTGACACAGATCTTGAAGTTATAAGACATGTCCGTAATGAACTAGCAGAAATGGCAGAAGGACAATGGAAATTTTTCATAGTGTGCCCAGTTCACTACGAAACATTGACAAAGGATAAAAGCAACGCAAAATACATCGTTGAATGTCAGAAAATACCGGATGATCAAAAAAAATATCTTATTTTTCTGGTAACAGGCTTACCCAAGAAGCTTCAGGATAGGAATGCCGAAAAATATTTTGCGCCTCTTAAAAATCATTGCATAAGCATGTTTGCACAAGTCCCATTAAACTTGTCAATCGATTTCTTTTTGTTACAAAAATGGCATTTCGATACGGTAGGTGTAAGATTGAAGCAAACCAACCGCACAGAAACCAAAACCATTGAAATGCTGAACAAGTTTAGTCACAAAGTTCAAAATACCTTGATTAAAAAGCTTTTTCTGATGGATGTAAAATCCTTAAGTATCACAACATCAGCCGTCTGTGCAGGATATCACTTGCTCTCAGGAGATATGATTCACGAGGCCGTAAGAAAGCCTGACAAAGTATTCCGCTTCGCCCATCAGGATTTATTTGCAGATCTGATCGTAGAAAAGCAGGAAGAATGAGACTACTTTATCACCGCAACATCATCTTGGCTTTTTCGCCGCAGAAAATAAATCATAATCGCAAAAGCGATCCCGCACTGCACCAAAACCGGAAGACAGGTTTCTGAAAAACCGCCTTTTCCCCAAGGATAAAAAACTGATGGCCCGAACACAGAAGATAATGTGAAAGGCAAAAGATAATACGCACCAAAGAAATAAAGCATCAGAATGAAAGATTTATGCTTCTCAATCCGTCCGCCCAATATCGCGTGGAACATAAACCCGTCACGCATAGCAAACAGCATAAAAGACGTCATCAGGATAAAAACAGGATAATCATCCTCCAAAAAGGCACGCTCCGAGACTGGCAAGTCACCAATCATAACACCCAACAATCCATAGACAGGCAACAAGAGCAGCAAACACCCACCCCAGCCCGGCGTATTTTCAAAAACCCGCTTCCATTCCCCGCCCTTCAGCGCATAAAACCACCGCTTATATTTGACCGGATCACTTGCCTCCATCAACAACATCACATAGATACACGGCATAATGATTGTAAAGGACACAAAAAGCTTCATCATCAGGACTTTTTGATCACGCCACTCACCGCCTTCGGGGATATTCTCAAGCAAACCGGAAGAATATAAGCTCATCATGACTAGGAAAATCATAAGAACAATCGGTGAGTTCTTATATTGAAGTTCCTGACGCATCATGCGCTGAATGGCAATCATGATCCACGAAAAGAAGAATATAAGAGATGAGATCACAAAAACATGATAATCAATCGTATAAGAATGCCATTGCGTAGTAGAATTCTGCGTCCTGAAAAGCGGATCAAGATCCGCAAAAAAGGTTAGATTTAATACCGTACACGACATGATAAAGCCGCAAATAAAGGGCACAGCCGTCCCTGATTTATTTCTCTTGAGACTTTGCACCCCGAGCAGCAAAGCCGTCGCGTGCCCCATAATACCGGCAAAAACAAGATAGATGACAGGCTTTAGAGGCGTTGGATAAATTTCTGCAAAACGATTATCTACAAAGCCGGCCTTGAGCACATCAAACGAAAAGACCATCACCCCCAATAAAATCAGCCCCGCATACCAGACATAAGACGTTGAGCCAAAAAGCTTGCCCAGCGTTAATTGCCACGGACCAATTGCCGACATTTTCTGGAAATCCCAAGTATTTTGACCAACATCACGACTAGAGGCCGCCGCAGCCTCATAATTGCCCCATAAAAACACAACAATGCAATACATCAGCACAGCAGGAAAAAACAGAAAATCCTCATTGCCATAAAAAATACTACTCTCATCACTGGAGAAAATAAAGAGGATCAGCCCCAGCAAAACAGGCATGATAATAAGCCTGAAAGGTGAAAAATTCAGCCATAAATATCTGTGAAATTCCGGATTGAGTATAATCATGATATCTCGATTTCCTTTTTCTCGGCCAAATCCATATAAGCCCCCTGCAAAGTCTTTTTACTGGGGTTGAATTGATAAACAGGAATTTTTTCCCCTATCAACGCTTTTAGAAAATCTCTTTGCTTGTCTTTATCACCTGCAAAAGAAACAGCAATATGATCACCCGTAACATGGCATTCACCAACCCCCTCGTAGCTTTCGATAAATTTCAGGTGCTTTGCACTTGGCTCCTGAACACCAATAAACATCGTGACAGACTGATCTGCTTCATGCTCGGAAAGCTTGACATGGGATTTAATCACACCATCGCGAATAACAAGCATATCCGTACAGTAATCCTCAAGCTCGGCCAGAATATGAGAAGATACAATAATCGTAATGCCCTTTTGCCTGAGCTTGATCATAAGTTCGGAAAACTTGATACGCGCCTCAGGATCCATCCCCGAAGCAGGCTCATCCAGCATGATACATTTAGGATCATGCACCAGCGCCAATCCAACCCCGAGCCTTTGGCGATAGCCGCGTGATAATGTGCCGGCCTTGGCATCAAGATAATGTGTAATATCAATATCTTCTGCCAGTTTTTCTATTTTTTCTTTTAGGTTTACAGTTGAAACCTTCTGACACCACGCCATATAGGTCAGGCACTGCCGCACTGTCAGTTTATTATAAACACCAAAGAAATCAGACAGATACCCCATATTCTTATGAGCCTGCCTTGGCTTGTCATGAACATCAATCCCGTCAAATAAAACATGGCCTGTCATCGGTATCTCAAGCCCAGCCACACACCTGAGCAATGTTGTCTTCCCCGCACCATTTGGCCCAACCAGCGCTGTAACACTACCTTCTTGAATTTCAAAACACACATTCTTCAAAACATGTTTATTTGCATATTCGAAATTCAAATTTTTTACGTTTATCAAAGACATAATAAAACTTTCACATTTTTCATTCTAAGCCGCAAGACTTAAACAAGCCTGCAATAAAAGATTAGCCCCTTTTTCAATATCAGGCCATTTCGTTAGCTCCTTTGGAGAATGACTTATACCACCAATACTCGGCACAAAAATCATACCTGTTTTTGTTAAATCCGTCATAAACTGCGCATCATGCCCTGCGCCACTTGGCATAAAATTACACTGATATCCAAGTTTTTTTGCCTGATCTCCAAGCAACTTTACAATTTCAGGATCACAATGTTTGGGCGATAACCACGATTTTTCCTCATATTCGAACATAAGATTATCCTGCCGTGCAATCGAAGACAAAACTTCACGGCAAGCTTGCGCCAGATTCTGCATAATGCCCTCATCAAGATCCCGAACACAAAGGCTAAACTGAACTTCGCCCGGCACAATATGAGTAAAGCCAGGCAAAACATCGACCTTACCAATCGTAATACGGCTAATATCCGAGCCATGATCTTCTATAATACGCGGTATTTGCTGTGCAAACTTGGTTAAGCCCATAAAAGCATCACGTCTTTTATCCATCGGCGTCGTACCGGAATGATTAGCCTCCCCTATAAGGCACACACTCCAGTCAAACACGCCTGTAATTCCCTCAACAACGCCTATCGGACAATTCATCTCTTCCAAAACAGGGCCTTGCTCAATATGGACCTCCAGATAGGCTTTCACTGTCTCTGGCGCACGGCAAGCTTTAAGTGCATCCAAAGGCTCTAAACCCAAAGCCTGCATTTCATCCTTCAGATAAATGCCATTTGTATCCTGCACAGATGTAATCCATGCCGGATCAATCTGGCCACAAAAAGACTGTACCCCGAACATCCCGCCAAAACGCCCTTCTTCTTCGCTAAAAGAAACAACCTCAATAGGATAAGTCAGATCAATGCTATGTTCCTTGATCACACGCATGACCTCAAGACCACATAAAACCCCAAGCGCCCCATCAAACATGCCGCCATCAGGCACACTATCCGTATGCGAGCCCATAATCACGGCCGGTTTATCAGGATCGCCCAAACGGCATATTACATTCGCCGCCCCATCCATATAAGGCTCAAGGCCTAAAGCCTTAAACTGCTTCATCAACCATAAACGCCCTTCATAATCGGCTCTGGAAAAACCGATCCGGTTAACACCTTTGGTTTCATGATCAAAACCAATTTTTGCCAGATTCTGTAAATCTGCTTGCAAACGATGAATATTGATAGAATAAGTTTGAGACATAATTTTAATTCAATTGATGAACAAGCGGCATTTCATACACGCTTTTCGTTTCTCCGTTTTCACGGCGAATAAGATACACACGCTTTGCCGACGCTATCACTTCATCCAGCTTTTTCATGACCTTCATGCCAACACCTTGTATCCGGCCCTTTTCACTAATGAAATATAGTTTTAGCAACTCGCGATCATATTGCACCCAATTCACACGCTCGGGCATAGGGCTTTGATGAAAAATATAGACCTCACCAGTATCACTAACCGCCAGATCCAGCTTCATCGCCTTCACAGCATCCTGCAAAACAGGCATTTCATCTACAGGGGGTAAAGGCTCTTCTTCGGACATCAGCTTGACAAAATAGTTTCAATCGCCAAAAGACTAGCAGAAAAGAGAAGCGAAATCACCAGTTTTAAGCTTGTTTTATGACAGATTAATGCGCTGGGCTTGCTGCTGTTCCATCGCCTGTTGCTGTTGCTGCGCAGCCAATTCCGCAGCTCTTTGCTGTTCAAGCTGCTGAGCTCTTGCTTGATCCAAGCTAACTGAATCCTCTTCATTTTGCATGAGTTGTACTTGATTATCAGGCACAATCCCCTGCACCAAACTGGCCTGCCCATCACTGGATTGCACCGTCAATGAACTACCCGTTGGAATAATAGAAGCAACCTCCGTAGTCCTGTCGGTAACACCATCTGGTGTTGAGTTACTAGCGTGCATAGTTTCGGGATTCACATCTTGCAACGGGCTACTATCAATATTATCACCAAATCTAAGCATCTCGGGAACACTGGGAATACTAAAATCTGGAATGATATTAAAGTTGAAATCCGGAAGTGTGGGCAGTCTAAACTCCGGTATACTGGGTAAGTTAAAATCAGGAATCAGATTATCGAACCAGCTACCGTCAGAAGGAGAGGGAAGAGGAATAATACTATCAGGCAACAAATCTTTGATACCATCATTAAGAAAACGACTAAATTCCGGCGCACTCTTGCCCAAAGACCTTGCAAGATCCTCGGGATCATTCATCTTATCTGCCAGCTTTTCGACAACAAATTGAACTTTTTCTTCATGGCTTAATTGAGAAAACTTATCTTCGCCTATCTGATCCATTATTTCTTTAACAACAGGCGCCCCTGTCGCTATCAAATCATCTGACATCTCCTTAAATTGATTATGTAACCCTTCTATTGCGTCCTTAAGATCATTAATAAGCAAACCCGGTTGTAACTCAGCCTTAACAAGCGGATCAGTTATACCATAAGCATCTGCCCATTCATCAAAAACCTTCTGAATTGCCAACTCACCGCCAATTAAGGTCGGGTCAGCTACAGCCTGCGTAATAAACGCCCCCAGCATAGTGTCATAGGCTGGCAGTGATTCTGGTGGAATCATACCAAACTCGGCCATTTCATGACCTTTAAGGGCTAAATTTGTTGCTTCATAGCTAACATATGCCCCCCCAAGAACCCCCAAAAGCTTCGTCGCACGACCAGCAACCTCTGCTGCTCTTTCTCCAAATTCACCAACAATCTTTAGAGCACCAGACCCCATAGACTTGAATGCCTCACTCAAACCTTTTAGGCCACCTGACTTAAGATCAGGGATATCGCCAAGAGCTTGTCCAACATCCTGCATTTTTGAGCCAAAAGCTTTTTGCGCAGCATCCAAATCATCAAATTGCTGTAATGTCGTACCTTCCGGTGTAACACTGACAATCGCTTTGTGCTCTTCACTGAAAAAATGCAGATTTTCTCCGCTTGGATCTGCCCAAAACCCCCTTGTATCGGAATCTTCTAATATACTGGTCGCAAGCTTCCCCTCAGGGGTATCCGGAACTGTGGTTTTTGAATCAGAAACAATCTCGGCAGCTTCCGGCGCTCTTGGTTTAGAGACGTCCGTAATATTCTTTTGATGAGCTTCACCCACCTCCTGATAAAAATTGCTCCCCCGAGAAGATTCAAGCGGCAACTTCGTTTCCACGCCATCAGGTGTATAGGAAATGGCTACCTTACCCTCAGCATCCAGCAAATTAATTGTAGCGCCCTTATCTGTGTATTCCGCCAAACTATCTGCGATATTGCCAGGCCCCCTGCCAGATGGATATAAATCATCAGGACCAGTAGCAGCTGGATTCAAATTCCTGCGTTCAACAAAATCAACAAAGGAATCAGGATCATAAACATTCAATGCCTTTGTATTAGCATCCCATTCCGCCACTAATTTAGGCGGTTCACCTTTGGGAACATCGGTACTATAGACAAGCATCTCCAAGCCTGAATGATCCATGACATCCGGCATCGACGCAGAGGCTTTTCTGGCACCATCCAAAACCACCTCTGTCGGGGTTTGACGTCCAGTTTCCAAGAACCTGCCATATGATCGATCCAAGGCTTGTTCGGGCGGCAATGTCCCACTATATACAATTAAATGCTCGGACTGACCGGCTATTTTCATTCTGGCTTCATTGGGAGAAACCACATCCATTACAACATGCGGCGCACTACCGGCCTGCAACTTTTCATCCAGCCGCGCCAAAATCTCCTTTGAAAGAAGAGAACTTTCCCGATGTGCCATATCTGCAAAGGCACGACCATGTTCCGCCGGATTAGCCAAAATAGCCTTATAATCATCTGGATTAATCCGGACAGAATTTTCAACCAATTCCGGTTTTTGCATTTGCAATTCATCAAATATACCTGTTTTACCAGTTGCCGGACCGCCCGTTACCATGGCCGTTATATGCTCGGAGCGCGGCACTTCGGGCAATTTTTCATATCCGGCACTATCCAGCAACTTTGAAACATCTTCTCTGGTAAACTCCCCCTTTTCCACCAGAGCTTTAAACTCATCCGATCGCTGTAATTCTGTAAATTTTTTGAAAAATTGAGCATCATAACCAGCCGCTGTTTCACCATGATCAAATATGCGCCTCTCCGTTACAGCTTGAACAATAGTTTCATGCAACAAGGCGCGCTCAGGAACAAGTGAAACACCATCATCCAGAGTATTCAGCCTGAGTGAATCAGGCCCGTCCTGAACTTCATTTGCAATTTTCCATTTATCATCTTCCGGATTTGCCATTTTTGCCCCTCACAAAAAATTATAATCTTAAATCACGGATGAGTGCCAGAAGGACCATCTGCATCACTTTGCTCATTACCTTCGCCTTTTTGTTTCTCATCATATTCCTCAAAAAGACCTTTTAACCATTCATCACTACTTTTCTCGCGTGCCTCTGCTCTTCTCATAGCTTCCGCCCATTCTTCTTTCGTCGCATTTTTCAACGATTCTGAAATCCCTGTGCCTTTTCTTGGTTTCTCCGTTTCATCTGTCATAACGTATTTCCTTTCTTGTTTCATTTCCTGTCATATTCATCAATCAGACCTTTGAGCCACTCATCACTACTTTTTTCTGCCTCTTCCACTCTTCTTTGGGCTTCTGCCCAGTCCTCTTTTGTCGCATTATCCAAAGATTCCAAAATCCCTGTGCCTTTTTTTAGTTTCTCCGTTTCATCTGTCATGACATAACCCGCAATCAAATTCTCAACCACAACCATTTATATCACCGCAATGATCATTATGTCACGCAATTAAGATTTTTTCAAAATATGCTTACTCAACAGCCTTCCCATTAGCACTCAGTTTCTTAAGCTTGGAAACCGCTTCATTACACCTGATTTTTATTCGCTCAGGATCGCGTTCCAAAGCCATAGAATTTCGCACTGCGCTATGGGCCTGCCTCAGATACTCGGCTTGAGGATAAGGCTTATCTTCCATACCCAAACGCCCCTGCTTATCAGCCTGAACAGTGATTAAGAACCGCTCAAAATTCTCAGGGTTTTCAAACGCTCCGATATTTTCAAGCAAGCTTACGATTTTACCCGGCCTCATTTCTAAAGCGCGGTGCGCATGCAAATGGTATCGCGTCACTTTTTCAGCCAGATCAGCAATATCATCAGGCACGCATAATCTTCGTACAACATCCCGCACAGGGCCAACGCCGCTCTCTTCATGCCCTATATGTTTGGGCCACTCCTCTTCGGGCGTTAAGCCTTTACCGAGATCATGAACCAGCGCCGCAAAACGCACACCCACATCATCACTTAGCTCAGCAGCTCTTTTTACCACCATCAGCGTATGAATTCCCGTATCAATTTCTGGATGATATTCCGGCACTTGCGGAACACCGAATAAAACATCTACCTCCGGCAATGCCTCTTTCAAAGCACCACTATCACGCAGATTTTGAATATACGCAGCAGGATCACCGCTTGATAACCCTTGCTTTAAATCATCCCATTTCATTGATTATATGCCCTTAATTTTTCTGTTTCTTACGCAATCAAAGTCGGCGCATCAGGATCAATATCCTTTTCGGGCTTTGGCGTTATTGTCGGTTTAATCTGCGCAAGTGCATTTTCAAGAACCTGTTTCGGATGCGTGGCATAAGTGTCATTACCATCCCCTGTGGTAAAGAAGTACAAATGCTTTCCATGCCCCAGATCATATCGCTGCAAGGCCTGCCACAACGCCAGATTATTCAAACCGCTCTTGCCGCTATCAACACCTTCAATGGGAATAGATGCTGCCTTGGGATCCTTCGCCTCGACCGAGGTTTCCAGATTAGGCGTATCATTGGCAAATCGGTCATAACGCTCTAACCATTTCCCTGAATCAGGGTCCTTAAAAACTCGATCAATACGCACTTCTGCATTACGATACACATCAAATTCATCTGGAAATTCCGCATGCATCGCATTAGCCAGCCTCATCATATCGCGATGCGTTGTGTAGTTCTCGAAATGCGCCGGATTGCCATTTTTAGGATTTACACGCAAACCTGTTGACGTACGAATGCGTGTATTACTCATACCTAATTCCTCTAGCAAAGGATTGATGTATTCGGCAATAAATTTCTGTTCCAGCCTTACGCTTTTACCAATCGATAGCCCGCTTTCGATTTGGCGACCATTGGCTATACGCTCCACCAAAGCCTGTGTCACATCATTTAGAGAAAACGCCGTCAGCCATTCCCGCGACTTATGAACAGGAATAGTGTCTGTTTTCTTACCATCAAGCAAAATAAAATTATCTTTGGTTAAATTGGCAAAAGCGCTATTCGTACTACGCATCAAAGCATAGGGCGACATCACCAATTCTTCATCCGGCGATATCTGGATATCCTTATACCGTCCATCCAAAGCACTTAACAAAACCAAATCCACCAGCAATTTGGTCGGAGACGCCAGATAAAACGGCGTATCAAGATCAACATTTACTTTTGCTGGATCACTAGCATCAATTCTGGAATCATCAAGAAATTCCTCTTCTCCCGCAATCCACGCACTGGAGCTTTTGACATGAACCTCGGGCAATTTCGGCTTATCCTGATCATTATCCGAAGCAAAAGAAAAACGACTAACCGCAGCGCCTACAGCAAGCAAGCCGGACTGACGCAAAAAATCACGGCGGGATGAGTTTATATTACGCTTATCATCGTTTTGATCGGCCATATGGCTGTTTCACCCATTATTATCATTTTTTCTTTTTACCAAAGCATAGCAATTTCAGCCCAACAGGCAAAGCTACACAAGAATATGTATAATAATAAATTTCTCTAGGTCCCGTCAATCAAAGTGATGTCACCAAAGAAATAAATGATGATGTCCCAAATTGTCTCATCAACAGCCAAACCTGAAATTGCAATAAATCCACCCATTTCCCATGGAATCCGCAAAGTATGAGTTAGAATAAATCCCATATACACATATCCCATGACAGAGATAAAAATCGCATAATTCTCTATCCCCGTAACATCAAAGCCTTGGAAAACATAAAACACGATCGGCAAAACCATAATCAAACCGATAATATTCCACCAATTTGCGACCACCACAAAATTTGAAAAATATTGCTGCTTTTCCAGCAACTTGCTGATGTAATACACCAAACCCAGATAAAGACCAAAACTGGCAAACATACGTATAAAATGGACGGTAATTATGTAAGGTATTGTATAGCCTTCCTTCGAGGTCATAACCTGAACAGCCATCACAATCGGCAGCATCACAACTGGCACGGCAAAGGATTTAATCGCATCTTTTCTAGCAATATTTTTGAAGCGATCAATGCCGCTTTTCATGAATAGTAAAACCTCAAAACACCCAACAAGATTTTCTTTTATTTCTTCTTTTGTAAACATATAGTGCCCTTTTGACATACTTTACAACTATACATTCAGAATACCATATTACAAAAGCAAAAGGCCAAAAATGCAAAAATTCGAAGAAATATACAAAAGAGCCGTTGAACGCAAAGGAAGCCCCGAAGCTATTGAAGTTCTATTACCAAAAAATATTAAAACAGCAAATGAATTAACATCTATTTCAGATGACCGTTATCTATCAGCCATGACCAGCGCAATTTTCAAAGCAGGATTTGTCTGGAAAGTCATTGAAAGCAAATGGCCGGATTTTGAAGATGTTTTCTGGTCTTTTGATATTGAGAAATGCGCACTAATAACACCAGAAATATTTGAAAACCTATGCCAGAATGAGCGCATCATCAGAAACCCGCAAAAAATAGAAACGGTTTCAATTAATGCTTCCATGATCCTGGAATTTGCACAAGACTATGGATCTTTTGCAAATTTTATCGCGAATTGGCCCAAAGAAGATTTCATTGGATTGCTTGAAATATTGCATAAAAAGGGTGCGCGTCTTGGCGGGCAAACTTGTCAATATTTTCTACGCTCTATCGGGAAAGACGGGTTTGTTTTAGGCAAAGATGGCATAGCTGCACTCATTCAAGCCAAAGTTATAGATAAACCAGCCACATCCAAAACAAATGTAAAAAAAATACAAGAAGCATATAATCAATGGAGTAATGAAAGCGGTCGCAATCTTGCCGAGATCAGTAAGATTTTGGCACTATCAACGGATAGTTAAAGTGATATCAAACGGCAACCACCTTCAATATTTCTATCTTTTAATTTACGGCATAAATCCTGCCCTTTTTGCTTATCAGATACTGCGCCAATAATGCGGTAATAGGTTTTACCCTGCACGACCGCCTCGCGGATAAGAAGCTCTACCCCATTCAACACTTCGCCATGCACCTCTTGCAGCGCCTTAAGATCATGCTTTGCACTGCTTTCACTACTCAAAGAGCTGATATGAATGAAAAGATGGCCTTGCTTTTTTTCCACCATCTTGGCTGCGAACTGCTTGCGGTTACGCATCACGCGGCATCCCCCCTCAATATTGCGGGCGATTAACAGGTCACATAAAGACTGACCTTGCTGCTTATCTGCTACTGCGCCGATAATCCGGTAGAATGTCTTGCCCTTAACCTCAACCTGACGCACATCCAAAGATACACCAGACAGCACAGAAGAAAATTTTTCCTCCAGCCTTGAACGCTCATACTCGGCTGATTGTGCTGCACTCATAGAACTGATGTGAATATAGGTATTACGGTCGGCAAGAGCCATTCCAGCAGCAGGTTCTATTTCAGCAATTTCCTGCTTATTCTGACTAAGTTCCATTGTCTCAGAATTACGTGGCGGCAACGTTATATTAACATCCATCACAATTGGCTCGTCATCGCTCAAGCTAACATTTTGAACAGGTAGGCTAGATTCATCCTCCTCCCATGTTGCGCCAACTTTGACCGTATAATTACCAAGCTCTAACGCTGGGAAAACATAATACCCGTCATACTCGCTATAGATCACATCAACTTCCGCGCCTGTATCGGCATTAATCAGCATAACCTCGATACCGGGTGCCGCCTTGGGCTCTCCCTGCTCAGTCTTTTCAGAAGCCAGAATAAAGCCGTCAATCTCGCCAAGCTGCGTAAAGGCAATATCGACCTTAGCCGTCGTACCACTGCGCGGAATAATATCGACATAATCAAAAGCAGGCTTAAGATAAATACTTGGAAGGCTGCTTTCCTGTAATGAAAAACGAGTTGCGCTCTCGCTTAGACCATTAATGAAAATCACCCCGTTTTCATCAGTTGTGCCATCAATGATACCGCGATTGGAACGAAAACTGATATTCTTCAATAGCTTTTCACCTTCATCATATTGTCCGTTATGATTTGTATCCAGATAAGCCCGCAAGCCTACCGAACCCAAGCCCCCATCCCTAGCGCTGACCATATGATACTTACCATCCTGATCGGCTTGCAACGCCGTGCGCATCGCCACACCGCCAAAATACTCATTATCATTTGATCCACCCATATTGACATCAATAGAAAAATCCTCGAATTCCTTGGTATAGCGCGCATCAAATGTGCTGCGGTTTGCAGAAAAATCATAAGTCCCATTAAGCCGGATGCGACCATCGCGTCCTATTCTCCTATCCACTGTCAAACGGACATTACGCAAATGATCCTGAACCTGATCACCTAAATCATAAGTAAGATTGCTGCGCAAACGCCAATTCCACAAATCCATTGCCGCAACAAACTCACCATCAAAATTTTCTTGCGCACGGTTTTCAGACCATGTCTTTTCCAGCCTATTTGTTAAATTAACACGCGACACACGGGTCGAGATAGTTGCTTTGACCGAATCCTCATCCTTGTAGGTATCTTCCACAAAGCTACGTTTTTCAGCCTCAATATTGGCTGAAAAACGCCCGATCTTACGCCCGACATTTACACTTGTTACATCTTTCACCCTTTGATCATCTTCATGAAATCCTTCATAAATCGTATGCCCTGCTGAAATATTCGTCTCTAATATTCGCGTCGAAGCTTCAAAATCATAAGCGCTGCGCCCCTCATTAGCCCGCATCAATTGAGCCTGCGTGCGAATGCCTTTAAATCCGGTAATAGCCGTAACAGTCGCCGCGCTCTGCTCTTCTGTTGAAACACTTCTGGCATCACTACCGCGGAAGACACTGCCGCCCAGTGTAAAGTTTTCGCGCACACCATAAAAGAAACGCCCGCTCGCCCCGAAAGTAGAATCGGTACGGCTATCTTCAGCAATTGGAATGAAATCCGCTTCTGGTTGCCCGACTGAAAAATCATAAGATTTTTCTCCCTGCCGTAACATCCTCGCCCCACGAACAATGCGCTGGGTTTCTGTCCTTGTTTGCCCCTCCGGCCCATAAAGCACGACCTTAAAAAGATTAAAACCCTTGATCAGAGTAACATCTTCAAAGCTATAGCGTCCCGTTTCATCAACTTCCTGAAACCCGACAAAATGATTATTGCGGTATAATTCTACATCCCAACCAATCGGCGCATCTCCGTCAATAATAGTGGTCTCCGGCCCGAAAGACCGCGTCGTGCCCAATTGCGATTCTGAAGAAACTGAAAAACCGCGCCCTCTTTTGCGGGAGACTATCAAAGGTACATCTGGAAAATCGACATCCCCGAAAGCCACCCTTCCGGCATTTAGCGGTCCAAGCAAATTATTACCTGGATCTCGCCGCTGAAAGGTAAGTGTTGCCGTTTGCAATTCACTCTGGTTCTGGGAATCTGTCACACCCGCCAAGGTCATCCGCGTTCCGAATTTCAGGAAATCCCCACTTGTTTGGATTGAGGTTGTACCCTGAACATGATTATCGCCCAGACTATGACGGTATAAAGCCGATTGTTGCATGACAACACTAGGCAGAGTAAACCATTTATAAGGCATCAACTCCGCAGAACTGTAATCATAACTTTGTGCATCCGGCATATTCGCATATTGCTCGGCCCGTTTTTTACGCTGCGCCTCCTTCTCATAAGGGAAAAGCTGATCTGTTTTGATATACCCGCGCAATGCGCCCAAATCGATTTCAATTTGAAGATCAAACCATTGCTCCAAAACACTGGCCTGCACATAAATATCCTCATAATGCGCTTCAACATCTCCCTGATCCAGAGGAAACTCCTGACCGCGAGTAAATGCTTTATTCTGCTCCAAATCCAAGCGGAACGCATTACCGTCTTCAATAAACCATCCTTGTGCGTAACCGCGTGCAGGATCAACATCAATCTTAAAACTCAGCATACGCGACAAAGCCCCAAGCGGGAATAAAGCATCCTCTAATGCCGCGCCTTGCGGTAAATAGCCTAAAAAAGCACGACTACGAATTTTATCTTTAATATGAAGTTCAAGGATAAGGAGCTCTTCCTCGGGACGCTCCACTTGTGATATGGCCGCAAAACAGGGTTTAGCATTTGCCATAATGCCAAAGACAAGAAAACCAAAAATATATACCAGAACCGTAAAAACGGCTCTGGGAAGCTTACCAGTCATGGTCAGTTGCAGTTAAATCCTTCCCGCGGGAATGCGAAAAGGTAAAAGAGATTAGTCGATTGACAGTTTCATTTCCTTGACCGGATCGGTCACGGAAACATTCTGATTAAAGAGCTTGACCAAAATTTGTCCTCCTTTCTGAAGCTCTACACCATCAAGCAACTCTAAAACAAAACTGTGATTTCGTTTGTCAATTTCACGGTAAATATAAACGGGTCTTTGCGCCGCAGCCTTTGTAACCGTTCCATCAGGCGCAATATAATCCGTATTGATCAAAGCATTGCCCTGCCCGTTACCAGAGCGCCCTAATACCATAGAAAGCATATATTGTCCGCGCTCATTTCGTCTAATATCCAGATCCGAGATATCAAGCTGTGTTTTAATCTCACCCTTGGTCAACGTCACAGGAATCGCCGTAGCATAGGCAATCTGCGCCTTCATTCTGGCTTTGGCCTCGGTATCTTCTTCGGCGACCAATTCGTTACTACGCTGTACATTTTCCAAAAACTCTAAATGACTATGAAATTGACCGTCTTCAGTTGCCGGCGATATACGTGCCATAATTCTAACAATCTGAGTTTTGCCTGGCGCAATATCAAATTGCCGCGGCACAAAGCGAATCATACGCTTTGCAGAATAATCAAAACCATCAACCCGCGTTGTCACACCGCTTTCCGTCATCACCAGATCATGAACCGATAATGTGTAGGACTTGGGCGAACTAGACGTGTTTGTGACGCGCACTTCCTGTATCGGGTTTTGATCGCTTATATCCACCCGTGTCGGCGCAAAAAACAAAACAGCTTCGGCGCTGGACTGTAATGGGCTCAAAGCAAATATAAAAACAATGAAAAGAGAGAGAAAGAAATTGCGGACCATTAAACTACCTTTTAAGTAAAACACACTCTCATAAAAGAGCTTAAATTATTGAACGACAATAGACAACTGAATTGGCGTTCCCGAGCCTGTTGTATTATAAACGCGGTCACTGGGCAATGTAATAGCGCCCGTAATAGCAATCTCGCCCCCAATAAATATATTAGGATCACCCAAAGCATCCATATCCAAAGTCGTCGCCACAGCATCACCCCCGCCAACACCATTACAATCTACACCACTACTAAATGCTACGCCTGTATTCACGGCAATCTCGACATTTACAATATCCAGATCGGTCGCCGTAGGATCAGTAAGCTGCGCTGTAGAAGAACATTTAAGCTCCAGAATTCCAGTATCTGGTGACGTCACTTGAATAGCACCCGCATTCCCGTTATCTCTGGCCACCAAACCAAAGCCGGTCGTCTGGACATTACCATCTGTCCCCAACTGGATATTCCCATTATAGGTCGTATCAAAATCTACTGTTCCGAAATTGATATTGGCGTTACTATTTATAACGACTTGCGCCCGCGCCAAATTTGCAGAATAAGCAAAACTTATACTGCTTATAATCATCAGAAATAAGGACTGATAGCTGATGCGCAAAAGATCCACCATAGACAGTAAAAAAGCCGCGTACATAATGTACGCAGCCCATTATAAGCTGATAAAGCTTTAAAACCAAGGCTTATTGGTAAACCAGACGGAATGTAATAGGATCACCGTTTGGACCAGTTGCTGTGCTATAAGGTGTAGAACCACTACTACCGTTAAACACGTTCAATGTGATATCAAGCTGGGATCCAATATATAAAACCGGGTTAGGCGAAGCACCTGTATCCAAAGATACAGCACCAACACCAAGGCCACCACATGTATTGGCTGCTAAAGCATATGTTGTTGCAGAAACATCCCATTTTACTTCTGTAATGTTGACATCACGTGTACCATCACTGATCACGCCTGTTGCATCACAAGTTACGTCAATTGTGTTCGCGGCTGATGTAATACTGATCTGACCGGCAGCAGGTGTACCTGATGCTGTCATGTTTGTCGGACCAACAGAAAAACTGACTGTGCTATCTGGCTCAAGTTCCATCGTACCAGTGTGACCCGCAGCATAGTCAATACCTGCGAAATCCATATCACTGTCTTTTACCAGTGTAACCGCAGCAGAAGCTGTTAACGTCGCATCAACATCAACATCCGTTGCACTTGCGTTAAATGAATAAAAACCAACAGTCGCGCACAAAGCCGATGTCAGCAAAAGTTTTCTACTTATCATGTTGTTTATCTCCTCTAAACAAAGCCGAATTATAACAAATATTTACACAAAAATTCTTATAGGAAGGCTACAAGATCAATGTAGCTTTATAATTATTTATTGTAAACAGCATTTTTCAAGGTATTAGAATATTTTCCATTAAAAAGCTTAAGATCCGACTAATTTTTTAACCGTATTTGTAAGCACATCAAACTTAATTGGCTTGCACAAAACTTCCGAGGCCAAACCACCTACTGCTCCGGCAACATCATTTGCCGCAGCAATCATACCACCACCTGAAACTGCAATTGTTGGCACATTTAAACCCTGAGCTTTGATATAATTTAAAACATCATACCCGTCTTTTTCAGGCATAATCAGATCAGTCATAATCAAATCATACTGTTCACCGGCCTCAAGACTATCTATAGCCTGCGCACCATTAATTTTCGAAACGACATCATAATTTTCATGCCTGAGGATTTCGCATAGTAATTCACTCAAATCCTCATTATCATCAACAACCATTATACGTTTCATGATACTCACCTTTTTAATTTTGAATATTTGATTTGCAAATAAGAAATTAGGAACACCCTAATCGCCGAAGCCAGAGACGATGCAGGATTTTTTCGCTCATTTATCATCTCGCAAAGCTGGTGAACATTGCATTCATGCTCCTCTGATACTTGCTTAAGAATATTCCAGACTTGTGGCTCCAAAGTCACGCTAGTGCGCGTATCACCAATACGTATATTTCTTTTAACAATTTCGTTTGTTTTCAGAAAAACAGATGCTTCAGCAGTTTCCAAAAGCTTTTTTACCTTGCCCATTGGCGATCCCCACACTAATATTGATCCCAGACAAAAAGATACTACCCTAATTAGAAATTTATTTCCAGCATTTTATATTAGGAAAAAGTATTTTAATACTTGATCATTATATATTTTTACATAAGTATCTTTTGTATATTAGTATTCCTATACTTAGGAATATAATTGTTTAAAAACAACAGCTTATTAAGAATTATTTACCTTTATGTGCTACTATAAATACGTGGATGTGAGAGGGACTATATATTTTCTGGCGAGCTTTTTTGCCTGCTTTTTCTGCTACCATAATATTGCAAAGGCAGAAACAGCTATAGGCACAGCTTTGGTCGAGATCAAGACTCAATTGGTTATTTCCGAAGTTACCCCAATGAACTTCGGAACAATTCTGGTTGATGAAAACGCAGACACGATAACATTGGGTCTTTCCAATGATATTACCATTTCAGGCACCTCAAGTACCGTTGGAAGCACAGCACAAACAGGAAGCTTTTCTGTAACAGGCACAGCTGATTCGTCTGTATCAATATCTTTTGCAAACGGGAATTTAACCGGAACAGGTAACGCCATGAACATCACAAATTTCATACATGACGCAGGCAGCTCCCCGCAATTTGACAATAGCGGCAATCTCACCTTTGCTATCGGAGCTGATCTGCAAATCAATAATAACCAGCAAGGCGGATCCTATACAGGCACATATCAGGTTACGGTTAATTATCAATAACCCTGATTACATCTCCCTCATCAAGCGGCTGAAGCTCACCACCCAGTCCGGAAGCTCCAGAAATAGCCTCACCCTCTAATTGTGTTAGCTTTTCCAAATAAGACGGCGCAAACGGGCATGAATTCTCATAAGCGGTCATGACACAATCGCTCTTTTGACCTGAATAAGACGCACAAATCTTTTCAGCTATATTTTTTTCAACCTCCAAGAAAGCCAGATCGTATAAAACTTCACCACCATTATCTTCTTTTTGATTATCCGACATAACATAGACAGGCTCGATATTCTGGTCCAGATCCTGCGGAAAGCGCCTATAAAGATTTTTCAATAAATTGTCTCTGCTCTTTTCTGCCTTTTCTTTCGGAGCAGCAATCGAAATCAAAACATCCGCCTTATTCTCATATCCTGCATAATGCACAACAAATTCGTCAACACTGGCAAACGGATTATCCGGCTCCAGCACAAAGCCCTTAGATGAAACCGAGCAATATCCAAGCTTTCCTAGTTGTTCGGAATCCGGCTGCATGTCATAAGCGCCCATGGGGATAGACCCTGCAAAAATAAACCCGTCAAATTCACTTCTAATGCTGCGAATAACTTCATTGGTATCCTTTGATTTAATATGGATCTGCACCGATGATAAAGGATCACGATCATTACGTTTTACAGCCGTAATTAACCCATCAACTTCGCCCTGCATAACAACCGGATAATCGGCTTGCACAATCTGACTGGGGCGCAGCATAATTTTTTGCGGCTCGTTAACAGAACGCATAAATGGATCAGGAAGCCCGCCTTCATCAAGAAAAACCGTATTATAAGCATAAGATCTGACATTACTAAGGACAGCATAACCCTCTTTATTGGTTTTTTCATTCTTGTCAAAACCTGTACCGGCAAAGCCCACACCCTCCAGCCATTCATCCCGCTCGTCAAAAACCCCGTTCGAGTTATAATCATAAAAAACCCGCGGCGCTATGATTCCCGTATCAGCCATTGGATCTGACTTCATAAGAATTTTTCGTGCATAAGGATCAAACCCGAGACCAAAACTGGTATTTACCAGAATAATAAATTCATCATTATCATCATAACTTCCCGTAGCCCCTAATTTCAGTTTATCAAAATCATAACTCCCGCCCAAAGTTACACGATGAACTGGATCATCCACACCCGAACGGGAAACTCCAAAACGAAGGGTTGTCTTATCTTCAAAACGCCAATCCGCATTAAAAGTAAGATTTTGCAAACCCGCATCCGGCTCAATAGCATAACGCGCCGTCCCCCGCAAATTAAGCTTCTGAAGACGGGAACTAACCTGCAATGTTGCATCTGTATCGCGGTCTTTGCCTTTTTCAAGAGCTTGAAAAATCTGTCCGGTAAAACGGATTTTTTTGAAATTCTTGGTAAAACGCGCATCCCACTCGGTTTTTCGGTGATCTTCTCTATTGGTAAAATGCCCGACATTGAGCGTAAAAGGTATATTTTTCACAAGAGGCAAAAGGCCGGAAACCTTAAGCACACTCTCCCGCTCCAAATCCCCGATAATTTGACCGCGATCCGTTTGCTCGGACTCAAAGGTCTGATAATAATTATGCTCTGCTTGCCAGCGCAAACCTTTATAACTGCTTTGCAAACGAACACCATAAGCACGGCCATTCTCCCCGCCACCGCGTGACCACGCATTAGACAAATCCATTCTTATTCCCTTGAAAGAGCGGCTATAGCGCAATAATGCATAATTTTTTCTTTTACCTTCCGTCGTAAGCGTTGCTAAAGCGCCATATAAAGAAGATGTATCTGTCAAACCATATTCTGCTTCGCTGGTCAGACGAAACTTGCCAAAATCTTCCTCCGCTGCACTGGAATCACGATTTGTAAACAGGTTCTTTTCATCTTGTATCGTATTCACTTTATAATGAATTTTACCCTTCTCTACAGGATTTGCCGGCACATAAATGCGCTCTTCCTTAACCTCTTTTTGACCTTGGGGCCCATAGAACACCAATTCAAAAACATTAAGACCGGGCAGAACATTCAAATCATCGAAAACATACTCTCCATTTTCATCAGGCTCCTCAATAAACCCTACTAGCTGCCCGTTTCGCATCACATCAACTTCATAGCCAACAGGCAATTCCCCGCGTAACTCTACATTTCCCGATTGCGCGCCGCGATTGGCATCAATAGGAATATTCGAAACCTCTACACCACGACCACTAGCCCCTCTGGTCAATAAAGGCGTTGAAAATGTGTTGATGTCTCCAGCCTGATATTCTGATAAGCCTACCCCCCATAATTCTCCATTAATATCCTTACGACCAACTTTAAAACGAATATCGGGGCTTTCCTCATCATTTGTTGCGTAATTCACACTTAAAGACGCATCCTGTCCCGCGACAATACCCGAGGCGAGCTGCGTTATTCTGTAAGAGGCTCTTTCATCTACGCCTTCCGTATTCTCATATCTGGATTGCATACTGACATTGGCAAAAGGAATGGAGAAAAAAGGCGCCGCCGCCTCCATAATAGGCAATTCAGCCTCATCGATCTGAGTCCCACTTCTAATACCCTCGCGTTTGGAGTCTCTGGCTTTTCGTATTTCGAGCGGCAAAGGCTCCAAAGACTTTACCACCAAACTTAGCTCGTTAAAATCAAGATCAAGCGTAACCGGAAACCATTTTTGTAACTGCTTCAAAGAAACATAGACCCCATCCGCATGACGCTCCACATCAGAGGAACTTAAATCATAGCTCTTACCCTCAATAATCGCCTTGCCGGTCGCCAGATCAATATTAAATTGTCTGCTATTTTCTAAAAACCAACCCTCGACACTCAGATTATCCGCTGAGATGGTAGCCGGAAATTCAAGAGCATCCAGAAAATCAATCAACGGGATAAAATACTTGTCCTGATCCAGATCCTGATAACAAAGAAGCGCATCAAGCAAGAGATACTCACCAAGCTTGAACGTCAAAATCAGCAAATCCTCATCAGGGCGAGTAACAATTTCTGCTAAATCGGATGACACAGGGTTATTTTGTACCACTTGTTCTTCCTGCAAGCCATTCTTTTCGACTTGTCTTTCTTTATCGATCTGATCAGGTTCTTGCTCCCCACCTTCATCAGCTTGAACTTCAGATACCAAATCGACATTTGGCGGCGGCACAGCATCCACAGGTGCAGGCGCAGATAACGGCATCTGTCCAGTTTCCTGCACACTTTCCTCGGCCAGCAACTTCTCGGCCCTAATATCCGCCACAGGCATGACATCATCCGAATGAGCCAGCGGCACAAATACAAAGCCCAGACAATAAAGAGAAGGAATTAAAGTGCTTGCATAACTATTTGGCAGAAAACGTAATTTCAGCAGGCGGAGAGTCTTCGTTCTCGCCTTCCGCGCCGAAAGTAATACGTATTTGTTTTCCAACCAAGTCAGTTGCATAAGCAGAATCAATCCTTAACGATACGGTACGCATTGGAACAGAAAGATACGCAGCAACGTTTTTGAGAATAGCAATTTCCTGTGACCCTGTAAAAGCTTTTGCAGTACCCACTATGGATTTATTTCCGCTACGAATCAGATCAAAATCCAGAAAAGTACCATGCTCATTCTTCTTTAACCTCGGATTTTCCAGCTTGACTTGCGCCTCCAACTGGCCCTTCCGTAAAATCACAGGAATACTAATGCCAAAAATTGCCTGCACATTAATACCCAATTGGCCTTTTGATGCCGAATTAGTGGCATCTTTTGCCGGTTTTGCCTCTGGTACTTCCTGCACCAATAAGTGAGATCTATACTCTCCATCGGCAGAATTCCCCCGTAAACGCGACATTACCCTGATTTTCTGCGTTTCCTTGGGACCTAAAACCACCTGACGGGGACTAAAGCTCAAAACATCCGATGCAAAAAACTCGCCATCTGCTGGCTCGGTAGCCTCAGTGAGCTGCCCATCTTGTGTCATTCTTTTATTCACCAGTGAAATACGGTACTTTTGTTCAACATCTCCACGATTGGCCAAAATAACTTCCCGAATCCTCTGATTTTTATCAAAAACAAGCTTCTTGGGCGTAATAATCAGACCGCCGCCCTGTGCATAGACATGATAGCTTAGCCCTGTCATCAAAAGGCAAAATGTAAAGAACAATACTATCCGTTTCATGATAAAAACCCTTTCCTAAGGAAATAAAAAATTCATAAATAATCAGCAAAAACCGTATAGCTGCCCGTATAGCCGCCCCCTTGCTGGGAAGCCCCTATCGTCAAAGAAGCCCCGACATTAAATGTTATCGTACCATTAGGTGGAAATGCCGGCGAAGCCCCCGCATCATGCGTAAAGCTACCCAAAGGCATATTACCCCCCGGACCTGTTAACACATCACCCGAACTAAAGGAAATAACAAAAGCTGTATTCTTATCACCTTTTACTGTAAAAAAACCGGATTGAGGTGATCCACTAAAAATAGTCATATTTTGACTAGACAAACCGCCCGACGGAGAAAGCGTAACAACATCACCCGCACTATCAGGGATAATAATACCAAAGCTCATCTCCCGCAATTCTCGAAAAGAGCCAATTGGCCGAGCCAATAAAAGCTGTGACGTAAAAAAAACACTTACAAAAAATAAAAGAAACAAATATTTTTGTTTCATAATAAAATCAACCTCTTACAAAAAAGAAATATCCTATCGTCTTTTAGACAATAGGATATCTCCACTCCCAAAACAATTGGTAATTAGTAATCCACCGTCACAGTGTAAGTACCTGAATACGCGCCCGCTGTCTGTGAGGCATTAACCGTAAGAGCCGCACCAACATTAAAGGTCAGGTTACCAGAACCATCAAAAGCCGGAGACCCGCCAGCATCATGCGCAAATGTTCCCAAAGCCATATCTGTACCAGGCCCCGACAAAACATCACCCGAACTAAAGGAAATTGTCACAGCTGTACTCGCATCCCCTGTCGCAGAAAAAGCA
>MDTC01255823.1_pt1 | contig 100841 bp, 101 predicted proteins | sample 811181 | NCBI WGS metagenome assembly MDTC01 (sample SAMN05326644, study PRJNA326480) | marine metagenome | isolation source: seawater | place: Pacific Ocean: North | collected 2011
AGCGTGAAAAATTAATGCGGAAAAATTCCGGGTACCAGCGCCCATTTTCATCTTCTGTTTTTTGTAGTGCAATACAGTCAGCGGGACAGACAACAGCACAGAGATTACAAGCGACGCAGCGTTCAACGCCATCAGGGTCCCGTGTCAGAACGATCCGGCCACGATATCTTGGTGCCAGGTATGGCCCCACTTTGGGCGAGTTCTTGGTCACGCCAAACCACCCAGGTTTCGCTGGGTACTCAACGGTATCGGCAGGTGTGAATGTATGCTGCAGCACAGTCCATAGGGTTCTGATCTGGCTAATTAGTGCTCCAATCATGGTTGATACCCCGTCCAGAGGACAATGCCCCCAGTTACCAGCAGGTTGGCCAGTGTCAGTGGCAGCATGATCTTCCATCCCAGGGACATGAGCTGATCAAAGCGCGGCCTGGGTATTGCTGCACGCAACAGGACAAAAAAGCAAATCAGGGTGAAAATCTTAATGGCAAGCCAGAAGAATGGTGGCAGGAAATCAGGGCCAAGCCAGCCACCGAAGAATATTGTCGCCACTATGGAGGAGATCAGGATGACACCTAGGTACTCACCCACCATGAACATACCAAACTTCATGCCTGAGTATTCGGTGTGGAACCCGGCTACCAGTTCATGCTCTGCTTCAGGCAGGTCAAATGGCAGGCGGTGGCTTTCGGCGATACCTGCGATCAGGAAGACAAAAAACCCGAGGGGCTGGCTGACAACAAACCAGAGATTCTGCTGGTCATTGACTATAGCAACGAGGCTGAAGGAGCCGGTCAACATCACTACACCCATTAGAGACAGACCCATGAACACCTCATAGCTGACCATCTGTGACGCCGCACGTAATCCGCCGAGTAGTGAATACTTATTGTGAGAGGACAGACCCCCCAGTAATACACTGTAGACAGCAAGGGAAGTCATGCCGAGGAAAAACAGCAGGCCGATATTGAGATCGACTATCTGAACACCTGGTGCCCAGGGGATTACCGCGAATCCCATGAACATGGAAATTAGTACCACTGTGGGGGCAAAGATAAAAACGAATTTATCTGCAAATGGCGGTATCCAGTCTTCTTTGGCAAACATCTTGAGGATATCTGCAAGAGCAAGGCCGATACCAAAAGGTCCAACCCTGTTGGGGCCTAGGCGATCCTGCCAGAGTCCGATCAATCGCCGTTCAAACCAGATGAGCACGGCAGCAAGGGAAAGCGTGCCAAGCAGGGTGCCAAAAACAATCACATAGATGAAAACTTCATCTGACATCAAGAACTCCTGTCACTCGAGATGATATTTTCGTCACCGGCTGGCGGTGTCCAGGACTCATCTTTGATTAGTAAACGATCGCCAACAGCCTGCAAATGAAGATAGGCACGTGTTTCTTCCAGTACCGGGCATATCACGCATCCTTCAGCAATACTGTCATCCAGCATTACTGCCAGTGAAGGTGCATCGCCAGCGGCAAGTTTTAGTGCATCACCTGCCTGAACTCCCAGCTTGCCTGCAGTACCTGGGCTTAGTAGGGCATAGGGTGAAGGGGCAAGGCTGTGAATAGCTTCACACCTGTTGCTCAGCTCATCACTGCCGAAGATGTGCCAGTTCGGTACGATTCTGATCCCATTGCTGTTCCCATCAGGACTAATTTCTGTGGCAGCGAGTTGGACGGATGGCCCGGTAAATAATTTCACCCCACGGGTGCCTTCGCCTGCACTTCCTGACATTTCATGCTGAAATTTACTGATGGATTGGTTTGAATTCCAACCTGGAGCCCAGGTATAGGCTTTCATCCCACCGGGTGCCCCCTGGTTTGTACCTTCCATACTGTAGGAGAGTGCGGAATTATTGTCTTCAGGTTGTTTGGGCTCGTGCAGGGTGACGTCGGCCACTATGGCGGTACGTCCGCTGGAACGGTGGGTCATTCGTGAAATCTTCTGCCCATGAACCCTGAATGCAGCATTTGGTGCCGCATCAACGGCTCCTGCCAGATCTTTGTGGGCGCTGGCTATGGCGTCTAGCAGGTCATCTATATGTTTGACATCGGTGAGAAGATCCTGCCCGTGGCAAATTCGCAGCAGCCAGTCCCAGGCGGGAGCAATATCACCTTTCGGTTTGAATGCACCGAAAGATCTTTGTGCGCGCCCCTCGTTATTAATGTAGGTGCCTTCTGCCTCTGCGAAAGTTGCTGCCGGTAACACGACACTGGACCTTGAGCTGACGTTGTTATCCAGGCTGTCGATGACCACCAGGTTAGTTACTTGAGCCAGCCAGTCATCAAGTGTGGATCCAGCGACTCGCATTGACAGGTCGTTCTCAAGAATAATGGCGACATCCGCGCCGGTGGCGGGGAAAGGCTTCTCAGTTAATTTCACCGCGGCAAGGGTATTGGCTTCATCGGTGCAGATGAGCAGTCCGGTTTTAGCATTGCGTTTTGTCAATGCGGTGGCAATCTTCACTGCTGCGCTTACAACATCCGGAGAAGCGCTGCTGCTGCCGGTCACAATCAGCGGCTTGCTGGCATTTGTCAGCGCCTCGACGATTGGCTGGATATCTGCCCCACCTTCAACGGTACCATCGATACCGTTTGCGATATTGATGCCCGCGAGAGCGATATCTTCAGAACTGAGCCTGATACCTGTGCCCACCCCATCCAGGCGATCCTCTGATGAGGTGAGGATAAATAATGGGCTTCTTGCATCCTGGGCCAGCTTGCGTACGGCAGCATCCTGCCAGAGTGGTATGCGTGCTTCTTTGGCCAGGTCTATTGCTTCATTTCGCACGGCCTGGCGAATTGACAGGGCCAGTCTGGGTGCATGATTTGTGGTGTCTTCTCCGAGGATCAGTACAGCATCACAGTCTTCGACTTCTGCAAGGGACGGTGTTTTGATGTCGCTGTTAAGTACCTGGAGTTGCAGGCTTGCAATTTCTGCCTCAGACCCTGAAAGACCAGAATAGAAATTGTCCTCACCAACCAGCGTTTGCAAAGCAAAGTTGGCTTCCAGTGATGATCTTGGTGAACCGATACCAATGACTGATTTGGCATCATTCAGCAGTGTCTTAAGGTGCGAGAGGGCATCATCGGCTGGAGTGGCTTCGTAGACGCCGTTAGCATTACGAATTCCACAATAGGGGATTCGATCATCGCTGTTGACATAGCCTGCACCGAACCGACCCCGGTCACAGAGGAAATAGCCATTGACCTCACTGTTATAACGGTTGTGCACACGACGCACTTCACCGTAGCGTTCAGAAACAGTGATATTGCAGCCTAGGGAACAGCTTGTACAAATGGCCGGTGCTGATTGCAGGTCCCATTTTCTTGTGTAGTGCGCGCTCAATGTTTTGTCAGTGAAAACACCAGTTGGGCACATTTCCACAAGGTTGCCCGCAAATTCATTCTCCAGGACACCATCCTCGGCACGGCCAAAGAATACTCTGCCCCGTGAGCCAAATGCGGCCAGATCATCGCCACCGGAATAGTCTCTGTAAAACCGTACACAACGGTAACAGGTGATACAGCGGTTCATTTCGTGACCAATAAAAGGCCCAAGGTCCTGGTTATTAAAGGTGGTCTTCTGATACTTATACTGCCTGTCCTTATGCCCGCTCATGACGGTCATATCCTGCAGGTGGCATTCGCCGCCCTCTTCACACACTGGGCAGTCGTGGGGGTGGTTAAGCATCACGCTTTCAATATTTGATTTTCTGAAGTCGCTGGCCTTTTCACCCTGTACAGAGATGATTGCACCGTCTGTTACGGGCGTCATGCAGGACATCACGACCCTGCCGCGTTCATCGTCTTCATTCTGGTATTGAACGACAGCACATTGCCGGCATGAACCGAGGGAACCCATTTCAGGGTGCCAGCAGAAATAGGGCAGATCTTCACCCAGGCCGAGGAGTGCCTCCAGCAGGTTGTCGGAATCATCAACTTCGAATGTACGACCATCAACAGTTATTTTTGCCATACTAATTGGCCCCATTCTTTGCGGAATAGGGGCATTGTTTTTCCTCAATATGCTGATTGAATTCATCGCCAAAATATTTCATGGCACTGGCAAGCGGCTCGATCGCACCCGGGGCGAGGGCGCAATTGGTGTGGCCGATGGCACCCAAAAAGCCCGCTTGTCTGTTCAATATATCTATGTCCTGGGGTTCGCCACGCCCATTTTCGATACTATCGAGAATCTTATGTATCCAGGGCAGACCCTCACGGCAAGGTGTACAGAAACCGCAGGATTCTCGAGCGAAGAATTCTATGATATTTCGTACCGTAGCTACCGGACAGACCTTGTCATCCATAATGATCATTGTGCCAGTACCCATGCGGCTACCAGCCTTCATGATGACGTCGTAATCCATGGCCAGGTCCAGGTGTTCCGGCAGAAGGAAGTCTGTGGATGCACCACCCGGCAGAAAACCCTTGAGTTCATAGCCATCGGCCATCCCACCCGCATGATTTTCGAGAATTTCCCTGATGGGCGTGCCCATTGGCAGTTCCCAACAGCCAGGGGTTTTAACTCTACCGCTAACACCAAATAGCTTTGTACCCGAATCTTCACCCAGCCCAAGAGACTTGAACCAGTCCGCACCATTGGCGATGATGTGAGTGATATTGCACAGAGTTTCTACATTGTTGACGATGGTAGGGCGACCCCAGAGACCGCTAACCTGTGGAAAGGGTGGTTTTGCCCTGGGGTTTGCTCTTTTCCCTTCCAGGGAATTCAGCAGCGCAGTTTCTTCACCACAAATATACCGGCCCGCACTACTATGCACATGCAGGTCAAAATTGTAGCCAGTGCCGAGGATATTCTCCCCGAGGTAACCTTTCTCTTTGGCTGCGTTGATGGCTTCATGCAGGGCCTTAGCAGCCGCATGATATTCGGCACGGATAAAGATATAGCCAATATCGGCGTCAATCGTGTAAGCGGAGAGTATCATTCCCTCGATCAGTTGGTGTGGATCCTTCTCCATGATGACCCGATCTTTGAAGGTTCCCGGTTCCATTTCATCTGCGTTACAAACGAGGTATTTGTGTCCTTCGGTTTTCTCCATCGGCACAAAACTCCACTTCATGCCAGTGGGGAATCCTGCGCCGCCACGGCCCCTGAGGTTGGAGTCCTTTACCATATCCAGCAGGTCAGAGGATGACTTTTTACCGATGCTTTCGCGAACTGCTACATAACCACCATTTGCTTCATAGGCGGCGAGGTCTGCGGGCTTATCACCCTTGATATTTTTGGTTAGTGGTTTGTCTGTCACGATGCATCATCCCCGGAACGCTTGCTGGCATCATCGAATAGTTTACCGACTGTTTCAGGCTTCAGGTCATGGTGTTCCTCATCCCCGATCATCATAGCCGGCGCGTGATCACAGTCACCAAGGCAGGTGACTGGCAGCAGGGTATACTTACCATCACTGGTGGTTTCACCATATTCGATGCCGAGTTTCTTCTTGACACTTTCGCCAACCTTTTCTCCATCCATTAGAAAGCAGGATACGCTGTCACAGACCATGATGACCTTTTCCCCAACGGGCTGGCGAAAGATCAGGCTGTAAAATGTAGCGATTCCATCCAGTTCCGCAGTGCTCATCTGCAGCAAATCCGCGATAGCACTAAGACTTTCATCCGAGATCCAGCGACGGTGGCTCTGTACTATTTTCAAGGCGTCAATTGCAGCAGCCGAGCGGTTGGGCAGGTGACTTATCTCAGCTTCGATTTCCTCGATTTCCTGCTCGGATAAGGCTGATACCATTTTGTCCTTTGCCATACTCATTACGTTAACCTTGTTACCGATCCACATCAGCCATGACAAAATCGACACCTGCCAAGATTGCGATTAGATCGGCAATAAGAAGACCGCGACTGATCAATGGGATCTGTTGTAAGTGGGGGAATGAGGGCACCCGTATTCGTGTTCGATAAGACATGCTGCCACCGTCACTGGTGAGGTAGTACATGTTGTTGCCCTTGGTTGCTTCAATGGTGACACTGCCTTCCCCTGGCGGGATAACAGGTCCCCAACTCACATTTGTGAAATGGTGGATCAGGGTTTCAATGTCATGGGTTGTCTTGTCTTTGACGGGCGGCGTGGTCGTTGGATGATCCGACTTGTAAGGACCCGCCGGCATGTTGTCCAGGCACTGCTTGATAATTCTTACACTCTGGCGCATTTCCTCTATTCGCACCTGCGCCCTGTCATAGATATCACCCTTGTGGAAGACGGGTACTTCAAAATCAAATTGATCATAGCCGCCATAAGGACGATTCTTTCTCCAGTCAAAGTCAACCCCGGTAGCACGCAGCCCGGGGCCAGTGACACCCCAATCGAATGCTTCTTCCTTGGTAAAGATGCCGATATCGACGCAGCGATTCTTTACGATACTGTTCTGCATGCACATCTTGTCGTAGTGATCCAGGCGCTTGGGCATAAAATCAACAAAATCCTGGACCATCTTTTCCCAGCCTTCCGGCAGATCATGTGCAACACCCCCGATTCGGAACCAGGCCGGATGCATACGCCCGCCTGTTATGGCTTCTATAATACGAAATAATTTTTCCCGATCAGAAAACGTAAAAAATACAGGGGACATCTGGCCAACGTCCTGGACGAAGGTGCCGTAGAACACCAGGTGGCTGATAATCCTGAACATCTCTGCCAGCATGATACGGATGACCTTGGCGCGGTCTGGTACCTGGATACCGGCCATTTGCTCCACAGTCATGACATAGGGCAGGTTGTTCATGACACCGCCCAGGTAATCAATACGGTCTGTATAGGGTATGTAACTGTGCCAGGTTTGCCTTTCGGCCATCTTTTCAGCACCACGGTGGTGAAACCCGATTTCCGGTACGGCGTCAACAATCACCTCGCCATCCAACTGCAGGACGATGCGAAAGGCACCGTGAACCGAGGGGTGGTTTGGTCCGAGATTCAGGAACATGAACTCAGTGTGGTCGTTCTTTCGAGCCATTCCCCACTCTTCCGGTACGAATCGCATGGCTTCCTGCTCTTCATCCTGGCGCTCCTTCGTCATACGAAAGGGTTCCAGTTCTGTCGCGCGCGCAGGGTGGTCTTTCCTCAGGGGGTGACCTTCCCAGGTAGGGGGTAAAAGGATTCGAGACAGATTTGGGTGGCCTGTAAAGACAATACCGAACATGTCCCAGGCTTCTCTTTCATACCAGTTGGCGTTGGGCCAGACCGGGATGGCTGTGGGTAGCTTACAGTCAGCTTCCTTCAGGGCTACCTTTATGCGGATATCCCGGTATTGCGAGAAGGAAACCAGATGATAAACAACAGAAAAGTCGCTTTCCGGCAGATTTTCAGTGTGAACCCGCGTTCTTTCGTCAACACCACACAGGTCAAACAGCATCTCAAAGGCACAGTCTCGTTTCAGGTAACCGAGGACAGACAAGAGTTTGTCACGGGGGACCCAAAGGGTAGAAATATTATCGAAAGTCTGCTGCTCAATAAAAGTCGTGCCAGGAAACTGGTTACCAAGTTTCCCCACTAGCTCATTGTCAGCAGCATCCATTACCGCAGCCACGTTGTTCCTCTCTTCTATACTTTGTTTGGTTCCCTGAGCAAGGTCGCCTTCATTCGTTCATCATTATGTAAGTCACGCTGGCTTACTTTTTCAGGTTTGACCACACTCTGGTCACCAACGACCCAGCTTAAGGGTCTTCTTTCCTGGCCTACAGAATCCTGAAGCAGTGTCAGAGCTTGCAGAAATGCATCGGGACGTGGTGGGCAGCCGGGAATATAAACGTCAACGGGTATGAACTTATCCACGCCCTGAACGACGCTATAGATATCGTACATACCACCGGAATTGGCACAGGAGCCAATGGATATCACCCATTTTGGTTCCAGCAGCTGTTCGTAAAGCCTTTGTACAACCGGTGCCATCTTCAGGAAGCAGGTTCCTGATATAACAATCAGATCGGCCTGTCTTGGTGTGGCACGGATAACTTCTGAGCCGAACCTCGCCATATCGAAACGGCTGGTAAAAGCTGTTGCCATTTCAACGTAGCAGCACGACAAGCCAAAATTAAAAGGCCAGATGGAGTGCTTCCTGCCCCATGCGAGCAAGTCTTCCAGTTTCGCTAGTGCAATATTCTTCTGAATATGCTCTTCAAATGACTTGTCTACCTGTGGCAGCAGTTGCGAGTCATCTATCTTGTCGAGGCTCCATTCCATTTGCTTATTCTCTAGTGTCGGCTGCTGAAAGTGCTTTGTTATTACGAACCGTTGAGGGCTCCAGCCCTGTTCGAGTCTTAATGCCCCAATCTAGGGCTCCTGATTTCCACTCAAAAATGAGCGCCACAACCAGGACCAGTATAAATACTGAGACTGCGAGATAACCAAACAGTCCAAGCTCATAAAAAGCCACCGCCCAGGCAAAAATAAAGACAGTCTCGAGGTCAAAAATTACAAAGAATATGGCGACCATGTAGAACTCTATAGAGAGTGGAAGCTTTGAGGATCCAATGGTGACGATACCTGATTCAAAGGGCTCTATCGTTGCCCGGGTCATTTCTGTACGCCCGCCTATGACAAAGGCCAACCCCAGCATGATCAGAACGAGGGTAATGACAGAGAGAAAGTAAACAACCAGGGGCAAAAGAGGAGAGTCAATCAATTGTATTTCCTCACTACTAGCGCACAGCCGACGGGTCGCTTCGTAGAAGAGGGTATTGTCTTTTTGAGTACCAAATCAGTCACCGGAACGCTTCGCTGGATTGCGTGGCTCACACTCATATTGCGTCTACTTCCTTGCATCTGCTACTGAATATGCTGCCTCTTGGAGTGTCGGGGTTCGAGTGTCACAAATCACCCGTCGCAGCCCGATGGGGAATGTACACTTGTTCGTTGAAACACGCAACCGACTCGAGGGATAAAGCTTCAAAATCGTGAACAATTTTTAGATTTTGGTTTGATATTCTAACGGTTGTCCACAGGCGGAAAGTTGGGTGTCAAAAGTGGGCATGAACAGTGGGTTCCAAAATCTCCGGTTGCCAACTAAAGCCATATTAGTATGACTTGTTGGCCCCTTCCCAGGGCTGGATGGCGGCGATGGGAATTTCTTCAATCTGGTCCTCTTCCTTGAATATCGTAAAGCCCCTTGCCAGGTAGTTATTTAGCGCCTGGGGGTGGTCAAGTGTGCAGGTATGTAGCCAGACGCGATTGCCGCCTAAGTCCCACGCCTTGTTGATCGCGTCCTGAAGCAAGGCTTTTCCAAAACCCATGCCGATAAACTCCGGGATCAGGCCGAAGTATGCGACTTCAACACTGGCTTGAGGTTGCAGGTCCAACTCGAAATAGCCAATTGGAGTCGCACCCTGGTAGGCTATCCAGGTCTGTATGTTCTCTCCCAAGTAGTCCTGCCACTCTTTGTAAGACCAGGGCAGCCTCATATACCAGGCCCAGGGCGCACCCACAGTGACATAGAGAAACCTGTTTAACTCCGGCAGGGGCGATTCAACCAGTTTCAGATCATAGCCTCTTGGCAGGTTCTCATCGGTGATATGGGCCTGATCCAGCATTTCAATATGCCAGATATGGACTTCTTCCTTTTTCATGTTTTCGCTTTCAGAGGACATGTTGGCACAGACCTTAAGAAATCAACAACTGGTAACCCATCCGCCGGCAAAGGGCATAATCTGGGCGACGATAAAATCACTGTTGTCAGAAGCCAGAAATAGGGTTAGTTCAGCCTGCTCTTCCTCCCGGGCAACCCTGCCGGCCGGCACATTGTGAGCAAGGTGTTTCTGAAAACGCTCCGATGCAACCAACTCGTCCGGATAGTATTCAGGATTGCTGACATAGTTTTGTGCAATGGCGTTGATTTGTACATTGGTTGGTGCGAACTCCAACCCGGCTGCCCGAACAAACGCATTTTGAGCGCCACGGGCAGCACAGTAGGCTGTGGAGCCCGGGATACCCCTGAGCGGTGCGGCACTGGTTATCGCAATGATTTTGCCATGTCCCCTTTCCGCCATGAGGGGTGCAAAATGACGAATCAGACACATCAGCGGGTGCACCATGGCATTAAACATTGATTGCCAGTCATCATCCCTGATATCACCAACGGGAGTATTTTTTGAATCGTGTGAAAGGTTGGCAATAAGGATATCGATATCACTACAATCATTGACAAAACCTGCGAAACTGTCATCGAAGGGGACTATTCCATCCTTGGTCGTGACGTCTGCGCCCTCCCTGGTGAACAGGTCACAAACAGCAGGTCCCATGTAATCATCGCTCTGGGTTATCAGCACTTTCTTGTTTTCCATTCTGGGCATATTCATCCTAAACAGTTATCGGTTCTACTGGGACCATAACACTACTCGTTGCTTGGTACGGCTGTTTTCCTTGAAACACGCTGCAACCTTCGGGGAGTCCAGGCGAAAGGCGCCTGTGCCTGTGGCGCGGATCCCGCGATTACACTTGTACCGAAACCCGTGGTACTGGCCGTTACTTCTCCATCATCGTTGCTGACTACCATGCTGCCAGTGGAGATGGCTTTTTGGACCTGGTTTTATCCATGGCCTGATTACCTTCTTGGTCTCCTGCCAGATGAGTTCCTGCCAGAAGAACTGTAGCTGGACGGTTTTAGATGAGATTTCTTGTGAGGCGCCGGGGTGTCCTCCAGCAAGGCCGGATCTGGCTGTTCACAACTGAGTGGTTCCCCCAGTAACTCTTCGATTGCCGGCAACATAAAGGCATCTGTTTCACATGCGAGACTAATGGATACTCCCTTTGCACCGGCTCGTCCGGTTCGCCCGATCCTGTGTACATAATCTTCTGGATCTTCCGGCAGGTTGTAGTTGACCACATGGCTAATATCTTCGACGTGAATACCCCGGCCGGCGACATCCGTTGCGACCATAACTTCAATTTCACCTGCTTTGAACTGGTCAAGCGTTTTGATGCGCTTTTTCTGTGGGACTTCACCCGTCAGCAGGCCTGTTTTGAAGCCATGTCGGTAGAGTTTGTCCTCCAGTTTTCGGCTCTCATCGCGGCGGTTCACGAATACCAGCACTCTACTGAGTTCATGAACTGTTATCAGGTTATAGAGCACCTTGTATTTGTCATCCTCAGATGTGGCATAGACGACCTGTTCGACTGACTCTACTGCTATCTGTTCCGGCTCAATTTCAATTCTTACCGGGTCAAGGGTCCAGTTCGCTGCAAGGCGTTTGATGTCTTCACTAAAAGTAGCGCTGAACAGCTGCGTTTGCCGCTTGTCTTTTCTAGGTGTGCGCTGAATTATTGCTTTGACATCGGGAATGAAGCCCATGCTGAGCATCCGATCTGCCTCATCAATGATTAGCAGTTCGACACTCGACAAATCGATCACGTTTGAGCGGCAAAAATCGAGGAGTCGCCCAGGGGTAGCTACTACTATTCCAACCGGTTTTGCCAGCGCCTTTTTCTGTTTTTCGTAGTCTATACCGCCGACTACCGGGACTATGGTGATATCGGTATTTTCAACCAGGCTTTCCGCATCGGCGCTGATTTGCAGTACCAATTCCCTCGTCGGTGCGATAATCAGGGAAAATGGTGTTCCCGCGGCGCGCTGATTGAGCTCAGGATTTTCAAGGTCATAGGTGATGATGGAAATGAGAAATGCAGCGGTCTTGCCGGTACCAGTCTGTGCCTGGGCAATGATGTCCCTGCCGTCCAGGCTGAAAGGCAGAACCTCTGATTGCACAGGTGTACAGGATGTAAATCCCAGGCTGGTAATGGCATCATTTAGCTCAACTGGCAGGTCGAGTGTGTCAAAATCAACGCTAACCTCATCGGGGGTTTCTTCTATTGGGTTTTGTTCAGAATCAGTCAAAGCGCTTCTTTATGAAGTTTATGGCGCACGCATCATATCACGACCAGATCGTCAGGCCCGCTTTATCCCTGTTCGAGTCCAGCAACAGGCTTAAACCGAATGCCAGAGTGAACATGATGATGTTGCCAAGCAGACCCGTATAGTAAAGATCAAACGGAAAACTGATTGCATCGGGAATAAGAGACCTCGAACTTGCTATGGTCCAAGCGGTAAAGATCATGGTGCCGGAGATGCCAAACAGGACATGTCTCGCGTCGCCGCGATTGGTGAAGAAACCAATACAATAGATAGACAACAGACCACCGGCGAGTAGTGATGTCAGTATAGTAGCTGTGTCCTGCAGGGTTTTGGTCTGTGTATTGGTCAGGTAGACCGCGCCCAGCACCATCATCAACCCGGCTGATGAGGCGATGATTTTAGCCACGTTAAGATAGTGCCCGTCATCGGCTGTCCTGTTGATGTGTCGGCGGTATATATCTGATACGGAGACGGTGGAAATGGCGTTGATACTGCTGTCCAGTGAGGACATGGCTGCGGCGAGGGTCGCTGCCACCACGAGCCCAACGATCCCTGATGGTAGGTGGTGGATGATAAAAAAGGGAAGAATCTGTTCAGCCTTTCTCTCACCCAGCAATATTTCAGTCGCTTCTGGCGCAGGGAACACCTGGAAGAATACATACAGTGCAGTGCCAAGGAACATGAAGAAGGCCCAGGTTGGTATGCTCACCAGCGCACAAATGTAGATCGCCTTTCGTGCTTCTAATTCTGAGCGGGAAGCACAAAATCGCTGCACTGTATTCTGGTTGCTTGAATATTCCGTCAGCCAGCTTATGAGGCCAATCATCAGCATCATGCTGATGGTTTTATCTTGAAGGCTGAGGCTCCAGGCAACAGGAACGAGCTCATTGCCGCGTAGTTCGGAAAATGCGAGCTTCCCATCGCTGCTGGCCACTTCCAGTATCTGTGCAAAACCACCGGGTAACGCCTCGACCACGACAAACAGGCACATTGCCCCGCCCAGCAGCAATACTAGAGTCTGAATGACATCTGTCCAAATGACCGCATCTATTCCACCAATAATGGTGTATGCAGATACGACCATGCCTGCAATGAGAATACATAAGGTGGCATCCAGGCCCGTAATTTCCTGCAATACCAGGGATACGAGATAAAGGATCAGGCTGACCCGGACGACCTGCGCAACGATAAAGGCGACTGCGCCATAGACCCGGATTGAAGGTCCGAACCTGAATTCCAGGTACTCATAGGCCGTGGTTGTATTGTTCCTTCTCAGAAAGGGAAGGAAGTACTTAGCCGTAATTAGTACGGCGACGGGCAGCATCAGATTCGGCAGGAAGCGTAGCCAAGCGGTTTTAAATGCGTCACCCGGATAAGCCAGGAAGGTGATGGAACTGATGGATGTACCCACCAGGGACAGGCCTATAACCCACCCCTTGAACCTTCTACCGCCGAGAAAATATTCTTCAGTACTACTGTTCTTACCCGAAAAATACAGGCCCATGGCGAACAGGCCACCGAGATAAAATATCAATACACCGGCATCAAGAGCGCTAAGCTGACCCATTTAGTGTGATAATAAATAGTCAGTGGAAGCGAGCTCCAGACAAACAACCAGGACGTCCAGTGCCTTTTCAAGGTCTGAGAGAGAAGGGAAGGTCGGGGCTAAGCGGATGTTGCGGTTCTCGGGATCGATACCATAAGGGTAGGTTGCACCTGCCGGGGTCAGTTTCACGCCGGCGCCAGAAGCGAGCTCGACGACCTTGCTGGCGATACCAGGAAGCGTGTCTAGTGAAACGAAATAGCCGCCTTCCGGCTTGGTCCACTCAGCAATGCCCTTGTCCCCCAGCGCTTCCTGCAGCTTCTTTTGGACCATTATAAATTTGGGATCCAGCAAATTTTTGTGTTTGCTCATGTGCGTGGCAAGGTTGCTGCCACCCTGCAGGAAGCGCACATGTCGCAACTGATTCACCTTGTCAAAACCTATCATCTGAGGAGTCAGGTACTTCTCGAAAGCGGCAAGGTTTTTCTCTGATGTGCCCAGGAAGGAAATTCCTGCACCGGCGAAGGTGATTTTGGATGTGGATGCCAGCATCACCAGGTTGTCTTCAGTGCCAGCCTGCATGGATTCACCCATGAGGTCGTGCAACTGGGCTGGGCTATCTGTCAGATGGTGAGCCACATAGGCGTTATCCCACATAATGCGGAAATTCTGGCTAGCAATTTTGCCGAGTTGGGAGAACCTTATAACGGTCTCCTTATCATAGGTATGGCCGGTGGGATTGCTGTATTTCGGCACACACCAGATGCCTTTTATCATGGGGTCCTTATCAAGCAGGTTCTCGATGACATCCATATCGGGTCCAGATGACAAAAGGTCGACATTAATCATTTCAATATCGAAGGACTCGCAGATAGTGAAATGCCGGTCATAACCGGGAACGGGGCAGATAAACTTTACCTTGCTGTTTGTTTCTTTGGCCTCAGCATTCCACCGGGGGATCATGTGGGCGATCATGTTATACATGAGTGTCAGACTGCTGTTGCCACCTACCATAACCTGTGCCGGATGAAGGGTAAGGATGTCAGCGCCCATTTGGCGAGCTTCCGGAATACCTAGAATTCCACCATAGTTGCGGACATCGGCGCCATTCTGGAGCAGGAAAAAGCCTTCGAGAATGCCATCCAGATCATTTGAAAGGTCGAGCTGTTCTGTGCAAGGTTTACCACGAGTGAGGTCGAGGGATAGGGCAGCCTCCTTGAACTGAGAGTAAGCGCCAAGCAGTTCGGATTGTTTTGTCTTCAATTCATCGTCAGAGAAATCAGTTAGTTTCATATTTCTTGCCTCATTCAGAAGGAAGTGGCTAGTGAGAGAGTCCTTCTAGCTCGGGTCTGCCAAGCATCAGGTTGAGATTTTGAATGGCGGCACCGCTGGCACCTTTACCGAGGTTGTCCAAACGGCTTATCAGCAGGATTTGTTGTTCGTGACCAGATACAAAAATATCCACACGGTTTGTACCGTTGTTTGCCTGCGGATCCAGGTAGCCGTCCTGAAGCTGTGACTCATCATTGGGACCGTAGACACTAATGCATAGTTCGTCTCCGTAGGCGGACATCAGAAGTTCAACTACTTGCCCAGGGTCCACCGGTCTGTTGAAAGACTCTCTGAATAGCCCGGTACTGACCAGCATTCCCTGTGCGAAATGGCCGACACTCGGCAGAAACAATGGCGCCGTATCGAGGTTTGCATAGTGCTGCATCTCGGGGATGTGCTTATGGGTCAGGCCTAGCGAATAGGGTCTCGAATGCCAGAGGTCGGCTGGGTTATCCCCAGCCTGCCGTTCATAGGTTTCAATCAGTTTTCGGCCACCACCACTAAAGCCGGATAGTGCGCTACAGCTAATGAGTGTGGAGGGCTTCAGCCATTCCTGTTCTATGAGGGGGATGATTGGAAGTAGGAATCCAGTCGCGTAGCAGCCAGGGTTCGACACATTTTGTGCCGACTTTATCCTGGACCTTTGCTGGTCATTCATTTCCGGCAGGCCATAAACCCATGCATCGTTCGTTCTGTGTGCAGTGCTGGCGTCTATAAACCTTGTTTTTGTGGAAGAAGCAATCTCAACGGATTCTATTGCTGCCTCATCCGGCAGGCACAGGATGACCAGGTCTGCCTCTTCCATTGTCTGGCGTTTGGCTTCCCTGTTTTTCCTGTCTTCATCGGCGATATTCAGCAGGCAGATGTCAGTCCGGTGCTGAAGCCGCTGGTGTATCTGCAGACCGGTGGTACCTACCTGTCCATCTATGAAAATTTTGTGCATCATTCATTGTTCCAGTGAATAGCTGGAATCCGGGGTCATACCGTCAAGGGTAAAAGCGTGAAGTCTCTAGATGAGATTTTAGCATGTTCGCATCAGGTGTTTTAGCCGACTATCCTATTTCGACAGCCTTGAATAACTGCTTTGACAGCTGATGTCTCAGTTCTGGCAGGTCTGCCTGCGAAAAGCCATCAATAAACTCGGCCTTGGAGAGTCCGGATATGGGAACCGAAGGCAAGTAGTGGTCTCTCATGAAATGTACAAACTTAACGGTTCTAAATCCGTCGAACCAGTCATGCAGGAACTTTTCGAATACCTTTTTTTTAGTCTGTTTCTCCCTTTGTTGCGCAATAAGCTCTCCCAGCCCGCTCTGCTCACAGTAGGTTTGTATTTCCTTGCTACTGCCGGCCAGGGCTTGGGGTTCAGTCCAGGTCGAAGACAGGGCAGCTAGTAATTCCTTGAGCAGCCTGAATGTGTCCGGGTGATAGAAGTGAAAATCATCAAGGGGGTTCTTCATGCCTGATATCTTGCCGATGCCTGCGCCTGTCCCAAATGGAACGCGGTCTGAAAGTCTCCCCGCGAGATGGACTGGCTGTACCGGCAGGCTTTGGATCGAACCCGTTTTCGCTAGTTTGTTCAACAGGTAGAAGTCCTCAGCTGCATCGCGCCTGGGGAAGCCCCTGACCTTTGCGTAGTGGCTGGCGCTAATCGCCATGGTGGAGCCGAGACTCGTGTAGGCATAGGTAGAACCGGACCATCTGAGTCCGCACGCATAGTAGACGATCGACAGGTCGTAGAGTAGTGTCGGCAGTTGCAACCCAGGTTCAGGCTGGTGCACGAAGGGAAACACCAGTGCTGCGTCCGCACTCGTTAGGGCTGGCGCGAAATAGTTTTCCGGTAGAATTGCGTCAGCATCAGTACAGGATATACGAGGTGATGCGACCCTTCCTTCTGAAATGAGCCGTAGCGCGATATCTGCGCCTACTTTTCGTGCCAGTCCAACTCCCTGTCGAGGCGGTATTGTATTCCCGACTGTACATCGATCAACCAGCAGGATGTCAGGATTGCCAGGGATGTAGGAGCAACGTTCCACGGGGTCTGAACTACTGGCCAGGCTGGCAATGTCCTGCCTGAGCCGGAGTGTCGCTGCGTGTTCCTTGAGGGGCGAGTTGACTACCAGGATTACCAGGTAGTTTTCCTGGAGTCGGTGCCATGTACGTTCCAGTTGTTTGAATGTCTCATCGAAGGCTGGAATGACAAGGCAATGGTCGTAGTGAGGTAAGCTGGGTAGCGCATTTACTTCGGGTTCAGCGTATTTCTGCAGGTACTTGGTGATTACCTTCTCATCCCCGGTCAGCATTTGTATTCCTAGAGGAGGTTTAAAAAGGCGTGAAGGTCGATCATTACCTACAAAGTTTCCTGGAAAAAGCGGGATACCTCTTCGATTTCCTCGATGCATACCTGGTGACCCATGGGGTAGTCGAACCACCTGACATCGTAGCCGAGGCGAATGAGGTTCTCCCGTGATGTCGCTGCCCGCATGATTGGAATCATGGGGTCCTGGGTCCCGTGGGCCATCATGATAGGGATAGCCAGATTGGCGTCCGTCAATTCATTTTCTGTTCCGGAGAAGTCATGCAGGTAAGTGGAAAGCGCCAGGACCCCTGCCAATCTGTGTTCATACCGCAGGCCAGCATGAAGCGCGATCACGCCTCCCTGGGAGAAGCCTGCCAGAATTATCCGGTTGGAATCGATGCCACGTTCCATTTCTCTTGCGGAGAAGCGGTGAATTTCCACGGCTGATTGCCTGATGTCTTCGTTGCCGGCTGTCTCAGAGTGGGGGATAAAGTCGTACCAGGCCCGCATTTCTTCTCCATCATTGATCGTAATAGGTCTAACGGGCGCATGTGGAAATATGAACCGGACTTGCAGTGACTCGAGTTCCAGTTCCGGCACGATAGGTTCAAAGTCGTGACCGTCGGCACCAAGGCCATGCAGCCAGATGACTGAAGCGGTGGCAACCCCATCTGGTTCGATCTCAATATATTCAAGCATCTCGCTCATTCGCAGCTTCTTTTCCTCCAGCGAATCATAGCTGGAGCCATCAGCGGGATAAAGAGCCTTCAGCGTGTAAAGAGCCATCAGCGGTGTAAAGAACAATGATTGCCCTCACATTTTGATTGTGACTAAATGGGTTATTTGAAAAAGGAGTAATTAGGTGGGACCACTGACAGGAACAAAAGTAATTGAGCTCGCGGGGATAGGTCCCGGTCCATTTTGTGGAATGATGTTGGCAGATATGGGCGCTGACGTGATTAGGGTTGATCGCGCGGGAAGCCACGCTTCCCGTAATCCCGACGTATTGACTCGGGGTCGAAAGTCTGTCGCCGTCAACTTGAAGAGTGATGCGGGAAAAGAGGTGATACTCAAGCTATGTGAAAGCTCCGATGCATTGTTCGAAGGCTTCCGTCCTGGTGTAGTGGAAAGGCTTGGTATAGGTCCGGCGGACTGCATGGCCAGAAATACAAAATTGGTTTATGGCCGGATGACCGGCTGGGGGCAGGAAGGTCCCATGGCCCAGGCGGCAGGACACGATATCAACTACATATCATTAACGGGCGCTCTGCATGCAATCGGTGAAAAGGGTCAAAAGCCAGTGCCGCCGTTGAACCTTGTTGGCGATTTTGGTGGTGGTGGCATGATGCTTGCTTTTGGTCTGGTTTGCGCTCTTCTTGAAACAAAAAATTCTGGCAAAGGGCAGGTAGTTGATACCGCCATGGTTGATGGTGCTGCTATTCTCATGTCGATGTTCTATTCCATGCAGGGGGCAGGTTTATTGAAAAATGAGCGCGGCAGCAATGTGCTTGACGGTGGTGCTCATTTTTATGGCACCTATGAAACAAGTGATGGCGAGTGGATTTCCGTTGGTTCTATTGAACCCCAGTTTTATGCGCTGTTGCTTGAAAAGACTGGCCTGGACCCAGACGCGTTCTCCGCACAAATGGATCAGGGCCGCTGGCCCGAGTATAAAGACAAGATTGCACAGGTGTTCAGGTCAAAAACAAGAGATGAATGGCGCGAAATTATGGAGGGTACTGATGTTTGTTTTGCGCCTGTACTGTCGACTGCGGAGGTCGCTGACCACCCCCATAATATTGCACGGAGAACATTCCTTGAGCTGGATGACATGGTGCAGCCCGCACCAGCACCGCGGTTCAGCAGGACCGAGGTGGGCGTATCTCACGGTTCCAGGATTGCTGGGGAGGATACGTCGTCGGTGCTCAGTGAAATGGGTTACAGTGACAGCGAAATAGACTCGTTAGTTGCTAGTGGAGCTGTGTCGTCAGTTTCTGCTTAGGTTTACAAAAATTTCTGATTTGAGGTACATTTCCACACTATATAAGGTAGTATTACTGGTCCCTGAAGTGGCTGGGCAATTAAACTTTCCAAGCTCGTTGGGTAGTGCAGTAGGTTTAGGTGAAAGTTGCAGGAACCACCACGTAACTAAATTAAAGGTATCTGAAATGAGTGTAGAATTACTTGATACAACTCGCTTTCATGGGTTTCGAGTCCGGCGTCAAATTGCTGGTAAGACCTACCAGGAATATTTTTCCCTTAAGGCAAATGGCAAACGGCTTCGCGGGGCCGCGCGAGCTGAGATTAAGGAAGCCGCGGAAACGCGTGATGCGGTACTGGCAAACAAGCAGGCTAAGGCAAAAGCAGCAGCAGCAAAGACCGCCTTGTTTGATAAAAGCGGTAAGGTTCGCGGCATTCTCTTTCGAATGAAGACTGAAAAAAGTGGTACCAGAACGCCAGTGTTCCAGATTGGTATTATGTCTTCGAAGGTGGACAAAATCGTTAACACGACCGTATCAATAAACCTGCATGGACTGAAAGGGGCCTGGCAGAAGGCAGTAGATTTCTATATCTCTCATAAAAAGATTTCGAAACGATCTCAGACCTATAAGAAACTGCTAAAAGCTCAACCAAGCAAAGCGCAGCTTGAGGCCATGAAGCGGAAGCGAAAAAGGCGAAAGTAGGTTTAGGTATTTGAAAAAAGGGGATGTTTCCCCTTTTTTTTTGCTCTTAGGTTTTCCAATCAAAGGAAGTAGCCAGGCACATTAGCAGGCTAATGGTACCTAATACCTGGCAGCGCAGTTCATCTGAACTAACTATATCCAGCCCCGTAAATGCCTGTATAATCCCCAGCATATACACTCCAAGCCTCACCATGATCATTGTTCACGGGACCTTTCCGGTAAAATCAGACCTCAGAGACGAAGCATTGAAAATAATGCGACGTATGGCTGCCACCAGCAAGGCGGAATATGGCTGTATAACCTATGAATTTTATGTCGGCCTGACGGATCCGAACACCTTGCTGCTGTTCCAGGAGTGGGAATCAGTCGATGCGTTGCAAGGACACTTTGAAACCAGCCATATGGAGGACTTTCTCAGGAAGCTTCCGGATGTGCTAGATGGAGAGGTTTCAACGAGGCGCTATGAAGTTAAAGTGAGCAACGATCTCTTTGACGAGCACCAGGAATTTGAAACTGAACCGACGGCTCAGCCGACCTACCAGGAGAAGATCGTACACTGATTAATTTCAGTGTTTACTACTTTCAGCCTGGCCCCTAGCCCTTCAGCCCTCTCCAAACTACTTCTACACATCAACCCTTATCAAGCAGCTTGGCAATACAGCAGCTTGTTTGTGGTAGATTGTAGTTTTACCCGTCGCACCTAAACGTGATTTAGGCGCCCTATCTGGGTTTGATCCTTCGATTTGAGGAGGGAAGATTTGTGTCTGTAAAGGTGAAGCAAGGTGCATTGCAGACTTGGCGGCTGGGCGGTTTCGTTATTCGCCACTATATTGACGACAGCTGCCAGACAACGGCGGCGGCGTTGACTTACCAGACGCTGTTTGCAGTCGTGCCCGCGCTTACGGTCATGTATACCGTACTATCTACGTTCGACTCGTTTAGCAGCATGGGCAGAGTTCTCGAAGATTTTATCTTTACTAATATTGTTCCAGAGAATGTGGCGCTGGCACAGGAGTACCTTCGAGGTTTTTCCCAACAAGCTCAGAATTTGAGCATCCCGAGTGCTGCGTTCCTTGCGGTCACGGCTTTTTTGATGTTGTTCACCGTTGAGCGGACATTCAACGAGATATGGCGAATCAAGGAGCCCCGGCGCGGGTTCCAGCGGCTGATGATGTATTGGGCTGTTCTTTCCCTAGGTCCACTGCTGGTTGGTGTGGGAATAGGCGTTACGACCTATGTACTGTCAATCCCGCTGATAAGCGATGTCACTGAATCCCCTTTGTTTCTGCGCTTCCTGCCACTGTTTCTCAGCGCCTCAACCTTCACTCTCATTTATGTAGTAGTACCTAATACACTGGTGCCACTCAGGCATGCGGTGGTAGGTGGTGTGCTTGTTGCTGCAATTTTTGAAACCGCAAAGTTTCTTTTTGGATTTGTCATGTCACGCTCAGATTTTGAATTGATCTACGGTGCTTTTGCCGTAGTGCCACTTTTTTTGCTTTGGGTCTACGTGTCCTGGACCATTATTCTCATGGGAGCGGAGCTGGTTAAAAGCCTGGGTGTGTATCGGTTCAAAGGCAGTGAAAAACTGGAAGATTCATTCTTTCAGGTGCTCATCATACTTGATGTTTTTTATCAGGCGCATCAGAACGGTGAGGTGGTGACTGAAAAGAAAATCCGCAACCTGGGTTCAAGAATTGAACTTGAGCAGTGGTCCGAGTATCGGCAGCAACTGATGGCACTGAATTTGATCAGGGCGGTTGAAAAGGGTGGGCTGGTACTGCTGAAGGACCTGAGTGAAATCACCGTATGGGAGTTGTACGAGGCGCTACCCTGGCCATTGCCAGCACGAAGTCTTGATGAAAAGTCAGGATGGGAGGCGGCACTTTCGAAAACTTTTGAATCAATTGCAGGTCGTACTGAGGGTGTTCTTGGAACTGACCTTGAGAGTCTGTTTCGGTCGCAGAAGCAACCAAACCCCGAGTGAGCCTAGTGCAAAAGGTCCTGACTATTATCCTGATACTGATATCGCTGGCAGCCTGCCAGCGGGCGGACTTTCATGACGCGGAGGGAAACGGCTATCGCTATTCGGATCTCGAAGGTAAATGGCTGATCATTAATTATTGGGCAACCTGGTGTGGGCCCTGTATAAAAGAAATTCCCGAACTGAATGAAATTTCGGGGAGGCACCCGGACAAGTTGAACGTTTTTGGCGTAGATTTTGATGGGCCAAACCCCGAGGAGATGCAGGCATCTATATTAAAAATGGGAATTGAGTTCCCAGTTTTCAGGTTTGACCCCGCTCTTGAGCTTGGTCTTGAAAGACCTGAAGTCCTACCAACCACGTTTGTATTGACCCCGGGCGGTACGCTGCACGCAACGCTTGTTGGACCTCAGACTGAAGGCTCATTGCTTAAAATTCTGGAGGCAGGTCCTTAGGTTGATAACCGCTGTAATTCAATTAATTAGTCTCGATCAGGCAATAATTCGGCGAATTTCAGGAGTTAGGATTGAATAGTCCGGCACCTGATCTGATGTGGCTAGCTCCAGGGATGGAAGCGGGACCTGGCCATGGACTGCCAATGCCACAGAAGGTTAGGTACAGGACTATTTAATCCGGTGTTTAACTTAGGACCATTGTAAACATCACTAGCGGCTTAGTTTTGTGGGCTAGCTCAGAATTGCTTATTCACGGCAAGTCACAACATCATTGAAGGAAATGAGGGAGCCTAATTGCCAGATTAAGATTAGTGTTAGATTGAGGCTAAATATTGAGCTCAGCCTGAATCAGCTGGTGAAGATGCTCTACCAAACCGTCCAGTGGAAGGTCGCGCGAGTCAGCAGATTTCCTTTCAGTATATTCGATGACACCCTTGTCCAGCCCCCGATCACCGACCACAAGTCGGTGGGGAATACCAATTAGCTCAGAATCTGCAAATTTGGCGCCGGGTCGATAGCCCTCACGGTCGTCGAGCAATACTTCAATGCCAAGCGCCGTCAGTTCACTGTAGAGGTTTTCTGACGTTTCAGTGACCGCTTCCGATTTGTGCGCATTGATGGGAATAATAATTACCTGAAATGGTGCGATGTTAGTGGGCCAGATGATGCCTGAGTCATCATGTTTCTGTTCGATTACTGCCCCGACGAGTCGCGAAACGCCCATGCCGTAGCAGCCCATGGTCATGATGATTGACTTGCCGTTCTCATCGAGCACGGTAGCGCCCATCGGTGTCGAGTACTTTTTACCGAGTTGAAAAATATGCCCAACTTCAATTCCACGTTTCAATTGGAGCACACCCTTCCCATCGGGGCTCGGGTCACCCTCTAAGATATCCCTGATGTCAGAGACCGAGAATTCAGCTGTATCCCGTGTCCAGTTGGCATTGGTCAGGTGAAATCCATTCCTGTTGGCGCCACAGACAAAATTTGCCAGCGCAGCGGCGCTTCGGTCTACTATTATTGGCAAGTCCAGGTTTACGGGTCCGATGGATCCAGGGGAGCAGCCAATCGCGCTGCTAATTTCGCCGTCCTCCGCCATGGAGAGAGGCGCGGCAACGCCAGCAAGCTTTTCTGCTTTTAGCGGGTTCAGTTTGTGGTCTCCGCGAAGTACCAGTGCGACAAGGGGTTCATTTTCACCCTTGACGATCAGCGTCTTGACTGTGGACTTGGGTGGTACCCTCAGAAAAGCTGCAATCTGCTCAATGGTATGAACATCAGGTGTCTCAATCTCGTTCATTTCTTCCGGAGCTGACTCATCCTTTGGCGGTGCGATCGCTTCTGCCAGTTCAATGTTTGCAGCATAGTCGCTGCTGGTGCTGAAGGCGATCCTGTCCTCACCAGAATCTGCGAGAACATGGAATTCCATTGATGCGCTGCCACCGATGCTTCCCGTGTCTGCTAACACGGGGCGAAAATCAAGCTGCATCCGGTCCAGAATGGTGCCATAGGCGTCATGCATAGACTGGTATGTTTCTTCCAGGCTTTGCTGATTGAGGTGGAATGAATAGGCATCTTTCATCACGAATTCCCGTGCCCGGAGCACGCCGAAACGAGGTCGTGTTTCATCACGGAACTTGGTCTGGATCTGGTAGAAGTTGGCCGGCAACTGTCGGTGGCTCTTTAGTTCGTTGCGCGCAAGGTCAGTGATGATTTCCTCATGAGTGGGACCAAAACAGAAATCCCGCTGGTGCCGGTCAGTGAATTTCAGCAGCATGCCCTCGTCATATTGTTCCCATCGACCAGATTCCTGCCATAATTCGGCGGGTTGTACCACGGGCATAAGGACTTCCATTGCGCCTGTTCTATTCATCTCTTCACGGACAATAGCTTCTACTTTTTGCAGAACTCTCAGGCCAATTGGCATCCAGCTGTATATTCCGGAGGCAGCTTTCCGAATAAATCCTGCCCGGATCAGTAGCTGGTGGCTGATGATTTCAGCGTCAGCAGGCGTTTCTTTTAGGGTGACAAGGTTGTATTTGGATGCTCTCATAGTCTGCTTATTTGCTTTGTCTCTTGAGTGATGGTTTCGCTAATCTTAGTCAGTTCTGTAGATTGATAACAGTCTGCCTGCAGGTAAGGTGTCCGGTATTCGGTTTTACTCGGAGACTAGTATGCAAGGAGTCCATAAGGGCGGCTGCCATTGCGGGGCGGTAGTATTCGAATTTGACTCACCAGATAATATCACTGTGTATCGATGCAACTGCTCCATCTGTCGGATGACCGATTATCTGCATCTGATTATCCCAGCCTCAGCATTCAGGCTCAAGCGTGGAGATCCTTCGACCTATAGTTTTAATTCTCATGTTGCTAAGCATTACTTTTGTCCCACCTGTGGGATCAAGTCCTTTTATATTCCCAGGTCCAATCCTGATGGGATCAGCGTCAACTTACGGTGCCTTGACCAATCGAGTTTTAAGCAGGTGGAGTACGCGGAATTTGATGGACAGAACTGGGAAGCGAATGGGGATTTGCTGGCGCATTTATCGAGCTCAGAAAACTAGGGGCTAAAAAAAGGGCCGCTATAGCGGCCCTTTAGGAACGGTCTGCACATCAAGCAAATTCTTTGAGACCTTTGAGCGGAAGCACTTTCACCTTCGTGCTTGCCGGCTTGGCAGCAATATCCATCAATTCACCAGGACGGAAAGGGTTCGGTACACCCTTGCGAGCCTTGCGAGCAGCTGCTTTTACTGTTTTTATTTTTAGCAAGCCTGGTAAAGTAAATTCGCCAGCCGCGCCTTTCCTGATGTGCCTTTCGATGAGCGTTGAAAGTTCATCTAGGACAGTTGCAACCTGAGTCTTGGAAAGGTCTGCATTTTCAGCAATTTCAGACAGGACGGCACTTTTAGTGTACCTGTCTTTGATAGCTGGGAGTCTTTTGACTTTCTTTGCAGCGAGCTTCTTCTGGGTTTTCGTCTTCTTTGCGACCATTCGTTAATCCTTTGGTAAAAAAATTTGTGAAAACTTACTTTTACACCTGCGTCATCTTTTCAGAATTTTGCTGGTGTGTGTCAAATCGGGGTGAACCTACTTTCTTTTGTGGCTAAAAAAATGCGTTATGCCCCCAACGGCGGTGGCTTTATATCTGATTGCAGTAGTTCAAGCAAGCAATTGCGTACCTTAAATTTGACGTAATCTTTTTTTTGATGGTCTGGTGCTGCGGCGTTCGGTTCGGGAACTATAAAGCAGGGTCGCCTTTTGCTTACATTAGGTTATAATTCGCGGCCGCCAATAGTGCTGAATCAACAGTCACAGGATAAAGGCACTTATGCCAATTTATGAATACCAGTGTGAAGCTTGCGAAGCCAAGCTGGAGAAGCTCCAAAAACTTAAGGATGAGCCTTTGCGGGATTGCCCGGAATGTGAGCAGCCCAAACTAAAGAAACTGGTTTCTGCCGCCGTATTCAGGTTGAAAGGCGGTGGCTGGTATGAAACTGATTTCAAAACCGGTGACAAGAAAAATGTCAGTGGTGGCGACAGCGGCTCGTCTAGAAGTACCGACAGCAAAAAAGCTGACAGCGGTTCGTCCAAAAGTTCCGGTACCGGTGACGCCAGTACAACGAAGAAGGGAGAATCCACCAAAAAAGGGTCGACTTCCGAATCATCCACAGCATCCAGTTAGACTAAGAATTCGCCGAACCAGGGGTAATGACAATGCGCAGCCACCATTGTGGTCAACTAAGGGATACACATATTGGTGAGGAGGTTTCCATCTGTGGCTGGGTCCATCGGCGTCGTGACCATGGTGGGGTCATTTTTTTGGACCTGCGAGATCACCATGGCATCGTACAGGTCGTATTTGACCCGGACACGCAGGAAAGCTTTGCGCTAGCTGATCAGGTACGAAATGAGTTTGTAATTTCTATCTCGGGCAGAGTCCGGCCACGGGATGACGCTGCCATAAACCCGAAGATGGTAACCGGGCGGATTGAAGTGTTGGGGAAGGCATTAACCATATTCAACCGTGCCGAAACACCACCCTTCCAGTTAGACGAATATTCAGAGGCAGGTGAAGACATCCGTCTCAAATATAGATATCTGGATCTGCGGCGACCTGAAATGCAAGAGAAACTGCGTCTGCGTTCAACCGTGACGCATTTCATCCGTCGTTTTCTTGATGAACGTCAGTTTGTGGACATCGAAACGCCGGTCCTGACCAAGGCGACTCCGGAGGGAGCCAGGGATTATCTTGTGCCATCCAGAACCCACCCCGGACACTTTTTTGCATTGCCCCAATCGCCACAGATTTTTAAACAGTTGCTTATGATCTCGGGCTTTGATCGTTACTACCAGGTTGCTCGCTGTTTTCGTGATGAAGACCTAAGAGCTGACAGGCAACCGGAATTTACACAAATCGACATCGAAACTGCATTTCAGGATGAACAGGAAATCATGTCGCTAGCAGAGGATATGTTGAAACAGCTTTTTGCTGAAACAATTGATGTTGACCTGGGTGAATTGCCTGTGCTCAGCTACCAGGATGCCATGCTTCGCTACGGCAGCGACCGCCCGGATTTGAGGTTTGATCTGCCCCTGGTGGATGTGGCCGACTTGATGAAGGATGTTGAATTTAAGGTTTTCAGTGGCCCTGCGAACGATAGCAACTCAAGGGTAGTCGCGCTTAAGCTCGCGGGTGGCGATCGTTTGAGCCGCAAGAATATTGATGACTACACCAAGTACATCAGCATCTACGGTGCCAGGGGTCTTGCCTATATCAAGGTGAATGATCTGGAGAAAGGCATAGAAGGTCTGCAGTCTCCGATCCTCAAGTTCCTGCCGGATCAGGTCGTCATGGACATTCTTGAGCGAGTGGCTGCGGAAGATAAGGACATAATATTTTTCGGCGCAGACAAGACCCGCGTTGTTAATGATTCGATTGGTGCGTTGCGTGCCAAGCTTGCTGAAGATCTCGACCTGTACGAAAAGGAATGGGCCGCCTGCTGGGTAACGGATTTCCCCATGTTCAAGGAGAATGCAACGGGCGGCTGGACGGCAACACATCATCCCTTTACTCATCCGTTGGGCAGTGTCGAGGAAATAAAAGCTAACCCGGGTGGAGCCTTGAGTCGTGCCTACGACATCGTTGTCAATGGCCATGAAGTTGGTGGTGGTTCGATTCGTATTCATCAGTCGCAGCTTCAGCAGGCTATATTCAGGATTCTGAATATGTCTGATAGTGAGGCGCGCTTGAAGTTTGGTTTTCTGCTGGAAGCGCTTGAGTATGGTGCGCCGCCGCATGGCGGAATAGCGATCGGCCTTGATCGCCTAATCATGCTCCTGAGCGGCTCAACTGCTATCAGGGACGTCATTGCATTCCCGAAAACACAAACAGCAACCTGTTTACTCACGTCTGCCCCCGGTGAGATTGATGCGGATCAGCTCCGTGAGCTGGGCGTAAGCGTTAACAAGCCCGTATAGGGGAGAAGTTGTGGCCGGTCACAGCAAATGGAGCAATATAAAGCACCGCAAGGCGGGGCAGGATGCCAAACGAGCGAAGGTATTCACCAAGATCATTCGTGAGTTGACTGTTGCGGCGCGTGATGGCGGGGGAAACGTAGAAGATAATCCTGGTCTGCGCACAATTGTCGATAAGGCCAAGAGCGCCCAGATGCCCAAGGAGACGATGGAAAGAGCCATTGCCCGGGGTGCAGGTGGAGAGGATGGAGCCGAGCTGGTTGCCATTACCTATGAGGGATATGGGCCGGGTGGCGTAGCGGTACTGGTGCAGACCATGACCGATAATCGTAACCGGACGGTTGGTCATGTTCGTCACGCCTTTACCCGCTCAGGCGGGAATCTGGGTACAGACGGTTCAGTCGCATACCTTTTTGACGAGCGGGGGCAAATTAATTTTGCACCGGGTTGTGATGAGGATGACATAGCGGAAATTGCCATCAATGCTGGTGCAGAAGATATAGAAACGGATGAGGAGGGCTCAATCGAAGTGATAACCGGCCCTGAGGATTTTCTCTCCGTGAAAGAAACGCTGGTAGCCGGCGGTTTTGAACCTGCTGCGGCCGAGGTATCGATGGTACCACAGAATTACAGTGACCTGGACCAGGATACGGCTGAGAAAGTGCTGCGTCTGCTCGACCAGCTTGAAGATATAGATGATGTGACCAATGTCTATACAAATGCCAGTTTCCCCGAGGAAATTTAGGTTTTCAGAGAAACGTTGATTTCGGCGGTATGCTAAACTTCATCCTACTCCATTGATTCCTCTCCATATGACCTTGATTTTAGGTATCGATCCGGGTTCCAGGGTCACCGGGTACGGCATAATAAGCGTTACTGGTGCGCTCCAGGAATATGTTGGCAGTGGTTGCATTCGCACCACTGATAAAGCGACCCTCCCCAATAAGCTTGAAGAGATCTTTAGTGGTGTCACGCAAATCATCAGTGAGTTTGTCCCCACTGAACTGGCTATTGAGCAAATATTTATGGCCCGCAGTGCAGAGTCGGCATTGAAGCTCGGACAGGCGCGAGGGGTCGCGATCGTTGCCGCCGTGAATAAAGGACTACCTGTCTATGAGTATGAAGCAAGGAAGGTCAAGCAGGCGGTGGTGGGAAGTGGCGCTGCGCGAAAAGAGCAGGTTCAACACATGGTGAAGACACTCTTAAAGTTACCGGGTAAGCCGCAAGCGGACGCAGCGGATGCGCTGGCGATTGCCCTTTGCCATATCAACACGACACAGGGCTTGGAGCGCCTTGGCGAGGATAAGGAAGACAGGTTCAGCCGGAGTCGTCTGCAAAAGGTGGAAAAATGATCGGCAGGATTTCAGGGCGCATCGTTGAAAAAGCCATGGACCTTGTGCTGATCGATGTATCTGGTGTTGCCTACGAAATAGAAATTCCCCATACAACCTATGATCGCCTGGATGAGATCAATGGCGATGTCACCCTGCATACCCACCTGGTTGTACGCCAGGATGCCCAACTCCTTTATGGCTTTTTTAGTCAAAGGGAAAGGGAGCTTTTCAGGCTGCTGATTAAGATCAACAAGGTTGGCCCCAAGGTCGCGATAGCGATACTTTCGAGAATTGAAATTGAAGCCTTCATTCGTTGCGTTCAGGACAAGGATATTAAGACGTTGAATGCGATCCCGGGGGTTGGCAGGGTGATGGCAGAGCGGTTGATCGTGGAGATAGGTGACAAATTGACCCAGTGGGAGACTGAACTACCAGCCGTGAACAGTGTCATTAAAGATGTGGTGGCGGATGCTGAATCTGCCCTTGTGGGGCTTGGCTTCAAACCTCAGGAGGCTGCCAGGGCCCTAGCGCAGATCCAAGCGCCGGGAGATGAGGTAGAAACATTAATCAAACAGGCATTGAAGCTCTTAGGTGGGCCAGCGTGAGACAGATAACAAGCAATGATTGAATCCGATCGACTGGTTACGGCTGAAACTGATGAAGTGGAAATTTCACAGGATTGGACGATCCGTCCGAAAACATTTTCTGAATATCGTGGCCAACCAGAAGTCAGTGAGCAGATGTCGATTTTTATCGAGGCGGCAAAAGGTAGAAGGGAACCCCTGGATCACACTTTAATATTTGGCCCCCCGGGGCTTGGTAAAACGACCCTGGCAATCATCATCGCCAATGAAATGGGCGTACAGATTAAATCAACATCAGGTCCTGTTATTGAAAAGAAGGGTGATCTGGTGGCTGCGCTGACCAGCCTCGAGGAGGGCGATGTGCTCTTTATCGATGAAATTCACCGCTTAACACCTGCCGTTGAAGAAGTGCTCTATCCAGCAATGGAAGATAACCAGGTGGACCTTATTATCGGGGAAGGGCCAGCGGCAAGATCTATAAAACTGGACCTGCCTTCTTTTACCCTTGTTGGAGCGACTACCAGGACCGGGTTAATAACATCCCCGTTACGCGACAGATTTGGGATTGTGCAGCGGCTGGAGTTTTACAGGGTTGAAGACCTGGCGGGAATCCTGGTTCGATCAGCGCGACTGATGGGCGTTCAGTGCGATCAGGCTGGTGCTCAGGAAATAGCGATACGATCCCGTGGTACGCCGCGAATAGCCAACCGTTTACTTCGACGGGTCAGAGATTTTGCGGAGGTAAAAGCAGATGGCAGCATTAGCAGTGAAGTCGCTGATCAGGCGCTGAATATGCTGAATGTAGATGCCAATGGCTTTGATCATATGGACCGGCGACTGTTGATGGCGATGATCAAAAAGTTCGATGGTGGTCCCGTGGGCGTTGACAGCCTTGCGGCTGCGGTGGGCGAGGAGCGCGATACGATAGAGGATGTATATGAACCGTTTCTCATCCAGCAGGGTTTTGTCATGAGGACTCCCCGTGGCAGGGTTGCCACCAACAATGCTTATATACACTTTGGATTGAAACCGCCGGAGAAAAATGGTTCTCCGGACCTGTTTGATGACGAGGCTTGAAAACCTGATGGAGGAAAATAGTGAATGACCCGATTTCCATTGTAGACCTGGTTGTAGATGCCAGCGCTGTAGTTCAGGTGGTGATGGCTATCCTGATATTTGCCTCAATAGCCTCCTGGATAATGATATTCCAGCGGGGCTTTACGCTGGCCTCGATAAAGCGTGAAGCAATAGAGTTCGAGAACGAGTTCTGGTCTGGCAAAGATCTGCGGCAGATTTACCTGGACCTGGAGGCGCGGGAAGAAGAACCCATTGGCGTTGAAAACATCTTTAGCTCAGGGTTCAAGGAATTTACACGCTCAAGGCAGCACAAGGGCACTGACGCCGACCGAGTGATGCAGAATGTACATCGCGCCATGCGTGTGGCCGTGTCCCGAGAAGAGGAACGTCTTGAGACGCATTTGCCTTTCCTAGCGACGGTAGGTTCAACCAGCCCCTATATTGGTTTGTTCGGAACGGTATGGGGAATCATGAACTCCTTCCGTGAGATTGCCACCGTAAACCAGCCTAGCCTGTCAGTGGTTGCGCCTGGAATATCGGAGGCCCTTGTTGCAACGGCGATTGGCCTGTTCGCGGCGATCCCTGCAGTAATTGCCTACAATCGCTATTCGGCGCAGGTGGAGGTGATAGTTAATCGCTTTGATGCCTTCACTGACGAGTTCAGCAGTATTCTGTATCGCGCCGTACACAGCAAGGAATAGTCCCGTGGCAAAAGCAAACAGGCGCAGACCCATGTCGGAAATCAATGTAGTGCCCTACATTGATGTCATGCTTGTTTTGCTGGTCATTTTCATGGTGACCGCACCGATGATGACGCAGGGCGTAAAGGTCGATTTACCCGAAGCGAACAGCGGTCCTCTCCAGATAAATGAGGATGAAATTATGTTGGTGGTTTCTATGAAGGCAGATGGCACCTACTATATGAATGCTGGTGACAATGAGGAGTCTGTACCACTGTCTCTGATCGCAGAGCGCACCAGCAAGATTATTACTGCTAACCCGGAGATCAAGGTTCTAGTGGAAGGGGACAAGAGCCTCAGCTATGGCGTTGTCGTTAACCTGATGAACGTATTGCAAACAGCGGGTGCGAAAACCGTTGGTCTTATCACCGAACCACCAAAACAATGAGCACTGGTCTGAGCTACGTTCTAGCTTCCATTCTTGCGTTTGGTTTTCATGCGTTTGTGGTTACCCTCCTGCTGTTGAACTGGGACAACAAGGATCTAGTTGAGTCATTACCGATCCAGCCTTACTACATTGAAGCGATAGTGGTTGAGGAAAACCCGCATACCGCAAAGAAAAAACGGGAACAGGCAAGGAAGGCCGCAGAAAAGAATAGAAAACGCATCGCCAGAGAAAGGGTGAATGAAAAGGCAAGGTTAAAGCAGACGGCTATTGAAAAAGCCAAAAAACAGAGCCTTGAGCAGCAGATCGCCGAACAGAAAAAGCGTGACGATGAACTTGCATCAATGGAACTGAACAAGGCTGTAGATCGGGAAGTTGACCTTGCCGAGGATGAAAGGGTAAAGATGGAACAAAGCCTCACCTTGTCGATACTGGAAGAACAGAATTTTCGGCGAGCGGTCACAGATGATGAACAGGCGCTTGCTTATGTATCACAGATCCAACGCGACATTGTTCAAAACTGGTCAAGACCACCGAGTGCGAGGAATGGCATGCAGGCATTGCTCCGTGTCTACCTTGTGCCCACGGGTGAAATAGTCAATGTGGTCGTTGAAGAAACCAGTGGCAATGAAGCCTTCGATCGCTCCGCATTGTTAGCTGTGCGCAAGACCCAAAGGTTCCAGGTGCCTGCTAAATCCAGGCAATTTGAGCGCAATTTCAGGGAATTCACGGTATTGTTCAGACCCGAAGACCTGCGCCTTTAGTCAAATTGTATATTTAGGAAGTGTGACCAGAAAATGAAACAAGTTTTACGATGCATCCTGATCATGTCCGCAGTATTGAGTTTTTCTGCCAAACCTGAATTGCGTATAGAGGTAACAAAAGGGGTAGACAATGCGGTTCGTGTGGCCGTAGTGCCGTTTGAATGGCACGGCAGGGGGAAAATTCACCAGGAGATCGTTGAGATAGTTAATTCAGACCTGCGGCTTAGCGGTCGATTTTATGCTTTGCCCGTGGAGCAGATGTTGAGCCTGCCGCACAGGGTAAATGAAATCTTCTTCAGGGACTGGCGACTACTCAATATCGATTACCTTGTCATTGGCGGCCTTGAGTCGACCGGGCAGGGCCTTAGGCTGCATTTTGAGCTTATCAATGTATTTAAGCAGTCCGTTGAAGCGAGCCTGACGATCGTCGGTGGTGAGCATGAATTACGTGATATGAGTCACTATGTCAGCGATGTCGTATTTGAGAAACTGACTGGCATTGAAGGCTCCTTTTCCACCCAGATAATGTACATCACCGCGACCGGATCTGATGACAAGCGATTGTTCAAATTAAATATAGCTGATGCGGATGGTCACAGGGTCGATACGGTTTTCGAGTCCAAGGAACCGCTGTTGTCCGCAACCTGGTCACCGGATGGAGAGAAGATTGCATATGTTTCCTTTGAAAGGGATAGTCGTCCGGCGATCTATATACATGAGTTAGCGACCGGTCGAAAACAGCAGATTACCGATTTTCCGGGTTTAAATAGCGCGCCCGCCTTCTCACCCGATGGTGAGCAACTGGCGATGGTGCTATCAAAAGATGGGAATCCGGAAATCTATATCCTTGACCTTCAAACCCGGCGCTTGCGACGTATTACGCATCACTATGGCATCGATACCGAACCCTCCTGGACCGCAGATGGCAAGGCAATCATTTTTACTTCCAACCGGGGTGGTAAACCGCAGATTTACCAGATGCGGCTAGAGGACTTCCGCATTGAGCGCCTGACCTTTGAAGGCGACTACAATGCTAAGGCGAGCTTGCTGCCGGATGGAAGTGGTCTGGTTATGGTGCATCGCAGGAATGGTATTTTCCATATCAGTTATCTGGACCTGAAATATGGCAGGCTGACTGTATTGACTGAAACCAGCCTGGATGAGTCTCCAAGTGTCGCACCAAATGGCAGTATGTTGATCTATGCAACTCAGCTGCAAAACAAGGGTATCCTGGGGGCAGTTTCCATCGATGGTGGTGTAAAATTCAACCTGCCTTCAAGTGAAGGCGATGTACGCGAACCTGCCTGGTCACCCAAGAAGAGGCGGACATACGAACCCATTGCGGGTGATCCTGCGCCTTAAAGGGCCATGAGATCACCTAAAAGGGGTACAAATTGATCTAGATACGTGAATTTGCCGTTTAGTTTGTGGTTTAATCTGGATCTAGACCTGATGAGTGTAAAAGTTACATGTACAGGCAGATATATGGTGCTTTGAGCAATAGGAGCTAATCATGGGAAAAACTAATATTCGTGGCTTGTTTGTTGTTGGCCTCACAGCCGTTTTACTGACTGGGTGCGCAAGTAACGAGCCAGACGACGGGCCTGGGATTGATCCGCGTACGCAAGCTCCTTCCGGGGCGGCAGAGCCTGCGGAGAAAGCTAAACCGACACCGGAACCCGTCAAGCCGACGGTCGACCGGGGCAAGATCGTGGTTCCCCTAGATGAATTGGGCGGTAGTGAAACTTTGTCCGGTATTTTCCATTTTGACTTTGATCAGGCCATCGTAAAAAGAGCAGGCCATGCGGAATTGAATAAACACGCACAGGTGCTTTCAGCTAATGGCAGATTTAGGGTCAGGCTTGAGGGTCATGCCGACGAGCGAGGAACACGAGAATACAACCTGGCACTTGGTGAACGCCGTGCGAACGCCATCCGTGCATACCTGGTTGCTCAGGGTGTTTCCCGGTCTCAGGTTGAGGTCATCAGCTATGGTGAAGAGAAGCCCGTAAATTCTGGTCACAGTGAGAGTTCCTGGGCGCAGAACAGGCGGGTAGAAGTCGTTTATCGATAGGAACGGTTATCGATAAAATACGATTATTGACAAGGACTGTGGGCACTCCGTGATTGATATTCGCCCGTGGCATAGAACCAGTACGAGTGGTGCGTTTCAGCTGTTTCAAGCGGGTGGTGCACCTTTTTTGTGTCTGCTATCTTTTCTGACCCTAGTCTCGTTGCCCTTGCGTGCGGTGCAGGATGCGATCCAGGTCGAGTCTCTTTCTGAAGAAAGCTATTTTGAAAATACCACAGCAGGTGCAGCGGCGGTTTCTGAAACGATCCCTTACCAGGCACCGGTTGAAGAATTCACCGAGCCACCGGCGAGTGGTATAGAAGGACAATACCAGTTGCAGCTTCTGCAAAATGAGGTAATGGAATTGCGTGGCCTGGTTGAAAAGTTGAGCCACCAGATCGAAAGAATGCAAGCGACACAAGAGGATCGGTACCTTGAGTTGGATGGACGATTTCAGGACCTTCGACAGGAAATGGGTACCGGCGGTAGCGGTTCCTTTGTTGGGAGCGGTTCCGGTATTAGCACCAGTGGGTCCGCAGGGCAGGATGAGAAAACGCTGTATGAAACAGCTCTGGAACTGATAAGAAACCGGCAATATGAACTGGCGATCACTCAACTGCAGGCAGTGATAGCGCAGTACCCCGATGGGGAGTACGCACCAAACGCCTACTATTGGCTCGGTGAAGTTTATGCAGCCAAACCTGAGCCGGATTACGATAACGCCAGAAAAACTTTAGCCCAGGTTATTACCTTTTTTCCAGAGCACCGCAAGGTTCCTGATGCGATGTTCAAGTTAGGTAAGGTATACCACCTCATTGGAGACTGTAGTCGTGCAACAGACCTCCTTAACGAGGTAATAGAACAACAAAAGGGCAAGTCGGTGGCTAAGCTCGCTGAAACCTACTTGAGGGACAAGGTTAGATGTGAGTAGATGATCAGTCTCGCTGATTGAACCATGGATACTAGCCTCCGGATCACCGAAATATTCTATTCCCTCCAGGGGGAATCCAGAACAAGTGGCATGCCCACTACCTTCATTCGCCTTACCGGTTGTCCCCTGCGCTGCCAATACTGTGATACGACCTATGCCTTCAGTGGCGGCGAACTGCTAACAATTGAAGAAGTATTGCGTGCGGTAGATAAATTACCGGCGAGGCATGTAACTGTTACTGGCGGGGAACCTCTGGCACAAACTGCCTGTGTAGATTTGTTATCGATATTGTGTGACAAGGGTTATATGGTATCGCTGGAAACCAGTGGCGCGATAGACACGAGAGATGTTGATGCGCGTATATCGGTAGTTCTGGATATAAAAACACCAGGGTCCAAGGAGGACTCGAGAAACCTATCCGTGAATATTGATCACCTCAAGTCCAATGATCAGGTCAAGTTTGTAATCTGTGATCGCCAGGATTATGAATGGGCCAAATCAAAAGCAGTTGAGTACGATCTAGGCGGTAGAGTGTCAGATGTGTTTTTTTCCCCCAGTTGTGATCAACAGGATGCGGTTGAGCTTGCCGACTGGATACTAGCCGATGGTCTCCCGGTAAGGTTTCAAGTTCAGTTGCACAGAATTTTATGGGGGGACAAGGCAGGTGTCTGAGAACCGTGCAGTGGTATTACTCTCAGGCGGCCTCGATTCCGCTACCACGCTTGCTATTGCGGTAAGCCGGGGTTTTAGCTGTTATTGTCTGAGCTTCGATTACGGCCAGAGGCACAGGGCGGAAATTGAATATGCAAGGGTGCTGGCTGATCAGCTGGGAGCCAGGGAGCATCGGACTGCACGCCTGGATATCGGAGCACTGGGTGGATCTGCGTTAACTGACAGGGGCATAGATGTTCCCGTCACCGGGGAGGATGATGGCTCAGGGATACCCGTTACCTATGTTCCTGCCCGCAATACGGTCTTTCTCTCCTATGCCCTCGGGTGGGCAGAAGTCCTTGGCGCTTATGACATCTTCATCGGCGTGAACGCAGTGGACTACTCAGGCTATCCGGATTGCAGGCCTGAATTTATCAAGGCGTTTGAAGCCGTGGCGAATCTCGCGACGAAGGCGGGTGTTGAAGGAAATCAAATTTCAATTCAGACACCCCTGATCGATCTAAAGAAAGAGGAGATCATTTTAAGAGGATTATCACTTGGCGTTGACTACTCGCAGACGGTTTCCTGCTATCAACTTGGAACGGATGGGAAAGCGTGCGGTAACTGTGATAGCTGCCGGATTCGAAAGACGGGATTTGCCAATGCCGACCTGCAGGACCCCACTCGATATATTTGACCGCTTTACCTATCATGGCCGATCTAAGGGCAAGTATTCGGAGAACATGAGGTATGGCGACAGTGTTGATTACGGGCGCAAATAAGGGTATCGGCCTCGAGCTGGTCAAAATTTATGCGGAGCAGGGGGACATGGTGGTTGCGTGCTGCCGAAACCCAGGTGGTGCAGAAGCGCTAAATCAATTTGCAGAGAACAACGGTGTGGATGTGCAACAGGTCCAGGTTGGGGACGGCGATTCCGTCGCCTCCCTGGTTACACAGCTTGGTGATAAACCCGTTGATATTCTTATCAATAATGCTGGGACCGCTGGGCCGGCTTTTGATCAGCAGACCGCATCCACCATGGACTTCGAGGGCTGGCTGGAGACTTTCAATGTCAACACATTGGCACCAGTACGTGTTATGCAGGCGTTGCTCTGGAACCTGAAGTCAGCAGAGAATCCGAAAGTGGTGACAATCACCAGCCAGATGGGAGCACTATCCCTTGATATGACCTTTAGCTACGCATACTGCACATCGAAAGCCGCCCTCAATAAATTCATGAGAATGGCAGCAATTGAGCTGGGCAAGGAAGGCATATCTGTCTGTGTTATTCACCCTGGTTGGGTTAAGACAGACATGGGTAGGCCAGATGCAGACATTTCAGCCACAGAAAGTGCACAAGGTATTGCAAACGTGGTAGCCGGGTTAGATGCTAGTAACAATGGCAGTTTCTGGAAATGGAATGGTGAGATCCACGACTGGTAGTCTGCACTCCGTTCTCTCCATCGCGTGTCTGTATTCCCTCCGCAAAATAGGGGCATAATGAAGGCTCTCGATTCTTAACACGGTAATTCTCGTGACGGCAAATAACGATGAGCAGGCTGGCGCCCAGAAGTATGATGAGACCATCCACGCATTGGAGAAGCTCATTGATGTAGGTATCAGTCTTTCGTCTGATACGAATAGTGTTGCCCTGACCGAGCATATCTTCCTCGAAGCTAAGAAATATCGCTATGCTGATGGTGCGTCACTCTATATTTGTGCGGATGATAATATGCTCGAGTTCATTTCCATGCGCACTGATTCCCTCGGCATTGCTGGAAGTGGCACGACCGGGACCGACATTCCTCTACCTCATGTGAGTCTCTACAATGCAGATGGAACACCAAATAACAGGCAGGTAGCGAGCTATTTAGCGCTTAATGATGAAATCATCAGTATCGCGGATCTCTATGAGGATGATCAGTTCGATTTTAATGCTACCAAGGGGTTCGACGCATAAACGGGTTATCGCACCCTGTCTTTTCTTACTATCCCTTTGAAGAACACCAGCCAGAATGTCATCGGTGTGCTGCAATTGCTCAATGCCCTTGACCCGGAGACCGGGGAAGTGACGTCCTTCTCGGAAGAGACGATTCCCTACATCAGGTCACTTGCATCTCAGGCAGCTGTTGCAATAGAAAAGCAGCAACTTATGGATAATCAGAAGGAGCTGCTCGATTCTTTTATAAGGCTTATCGGGATGGCGGTCGATGCCAAATCCCGTTATACCGGTGGGTATTGCCAGCGGGTGCCGGAGTTGGCAAAAATGTTGAGGCGAGCAGCCTGTGAACAAACTGCTGGTGTATATGGTGACTTCGATCTGGACGAAGAACGTTGGTATGAGTTTCACCTGGCTGCCTGGTTACATGATTGTGGAAAGGTCACGACGCCGGAGTATGTGGTTGATAAGGCAACTAAACTTGAGACGATCACTGATAGAATCCATGAGGTACGTGCTCGTTTCGAGATTGTGAAGCGAGATGAAACAATAAAATACCTGGAGGCAGTTATCGAAGGGAAAGATGACCCGCTTCGTCTGAAAAAGCAATTGGACGAAAAGCACAGAAAAGTGGATGCTGACTCCGCATTCCTTGCGGAGTCCAATATTGGATCAGAGAGTATGTCTGATGATGGCGCGGCGCGGGTCATGGAGATCTCCGAGATTGAATGGTACCGCACCATGGATAATCGGTTGGGGTTTCCGAGGCTGAACTGGAAAGGAAGAGGCGGTAGCCTGTTCAGTCCTTACCAGCTAGAGAGAAGATCCTAATGGACCGTGTTGATCATCTTATTGAACATGACATTGAGCTACACGCCGCTAGTCCCGACAATACCCATAGTTTCAAAGTAGAAGTGCCGAAATACAAGTATAACCAGGGAGAAATACACAACCCGTGCATTAGGTTTGACACGCCGAATAACGAAGAAAGGTTCAAGATCAACGACCATATTATGTAGACGATAGTTATGCTTGAAGAGCGGAATTTTTCGGTTGGCTTGCGGAATGTGCCCCTGTATGTAGGCGGGCATCATGAAAGAGTTGATGGCAGAGGTTACCCAAAGGGCGTTTCTGTCATGGAAATGTCAGTCCCCGCAAAGATCATTGCGATCGCCGATATTTATGAGGCGCTCACCGCGGCGGACAGACTATATAAAGCCACAAAAACGCAGCAGGAGGCCATCTCCATCATGGCTGATATGGCAGCTAAGGGGCATATCGACCAGAACCTGTTCAAGCTCTTTGTCTCTTCTGGTGTGTATCAGGAGTACGCTGATCAATACCTGCAGGACTTTCAGGCTAAAGCAATTGATGCGTCCCAATACCTCTAGCTAATCTGGGTATCAGAGCTCTTCAACTAACGAACATATTATGTCGCATATCTGATCAGCTTCGTCATCAGAAATTATGAGTGGTGGCAGGAGTCTGATGACTTTCTCAGAAGTGACATTAATCAGAAGGCCGCGTTCACGTGCCTTGCCAACCAGTCCTGCACAGTTCTTATCCAGTTCGATGCCAAGCATAAGTCCCTTGCCGCGAATATCCATGACGTTATTCCGCCCACCCAGGCGGTTTTTGAAGTTCTCCTGCATGCGATCGCCTAGTTCCCGGGCGCGGTCAGCGAGGCTATTACTTTTTATCTGATCAACCACAGTAAGGCCTACGGAACAGGACAATGGATTGCCGCCGAAGGTGGAGCCATGATTTCCTGGCTTGAAGACTTCGGCTGCCTCTCCCCGAGCGAGACAAACGCCAATTGGAAGACCATTCGCCAGTCCCTTAGCAGTGGTAACCAGGTCGGGTAAAATACCTGACTGCTGATAGCAGAAATAGGTTCCTGTTCGGGCATTCCCTGACTGTACTTCATCGAGAATCAGCAACCACTCGTTTTTGTCACAGACTTCACGTAGTTCCTTGAGGTAGTTGTCATCGGGTACTCGTACTCCAGCTTCCCCCTGAATCGGTTCTACCATCACGGCGACAATATTGTTGCTGTTAGTTGCGATCTGCCTGACCGCCTCGGCATCGTTGAAAGGTACGCGCACGAACCCATTAACCAGTGGTTCAAACCCGGCATGCACCTTTCGGCTGCCCGTGGCAGTCAGGGTGGCGAGAGTTCGTCCATGGAATGAGGCATCAGTTACGATAATGGTTGGATTCTCTATACCGCGATGCTTCCCATATAGGCGCGCCACCTTTATGGCGCATTCATTTGCCTCAGCCCCCGAGTTGCCAAAAAACATGTTGTCCATGCCCGAAAGATCGGCCAGTGCCGCTGCCAGTTGTTCCTGCGCTGGGATGCGGTACAGATTGGATGTATGCAACAGCTCCGCACCCTGGTCAGCCAGGGTTTTAGTGACCTCAGGGTTTGCATGTCCAAGGGCGACAACACCTAAGCCAGACAAGGCATCCAGGTAGCGGTTTCCCTTTTCATCAATTAGCCACGCTCCGTCACCCTTTACGAAGGCGACATCCTGACGACCGTAAGTCTGCATCAATGGGTCTTTCATGCTTCTTTTCACCGGAAAAAGGGAGCGATGATAAACCAGTTTGGTTAAACTCGGTAGCCGATTTAACGATGCCTCGTAAACGCCATTTATGTCCCCGATTGAACTTACCATTTTCATAAGCCGGGTTGAATCAATCTGCCAGGAGATGGGAGCCGTTCTGCGCCAGGCTGCATTTTCTCCAAATATCAAAGATCGGCTTGATTTTTCCTGTGCTCTGTTCAATGCATCAGGGGAACTCTTCGCGCAGGCTGCCCATATACCGGTTCATCTAGGAAGTATGGCGTACGCTATGCGGGATATCGTGACCGGCGTTGAGTGGCGGGCTGGAGATATCCTAGCGCTGAATGATCCGTTTCTGGGCGGCACTCACCTGCCGGATGTCACCCTCGTATCGCCGTTCTTCGTCGGAGGAAAATTGCTGGGGTTTGTCGCAAATCGTGCCCATCATGCGAATATTGGTGCCAGTAGCCCAGGCTCCATGCCCATTTCCACCAGGCTCGAAGAGGAAGGCCTGGTTATACCTCCGACGTTACTCGTTCAGGCGGGAACCCTTGTGGCATCGGAAATAGAAAAACTGGGTGGCCTACAGGGAGCAGACGTGATCGGGGATTTTGCTGCACAAATGAGCGCTAACCGTGTTGGCGTCGAGCGTTTGTCAGATCTTGTCAAGAAAATGGGGTCTGCCAAGTTTGTCGATGGAGTCGATGAAATTAATGCCTATGGGGAGAGGCTGGCCAGGGCGGTATTAGCGACGATCCCTAAAGGCCGGTACGCCTATTCAGACCTGATGGACGATGATGGGTGTGGGACCGAAAATATTGTCATCAAGGTAGCTGTTGTTGTTGAGGACAGTGGAATTACCGTCGATTTTGAGGGAACCTCTCGGCAGGTACAGGGCAATATCAACTGTCCCCTGTCCGTTGCTGCGGCAGCGGTGTTCTATTGTTTTAGGTGCCTTCTGCCGGAAAATACGCCTGCCTGCGCCGGGGTATTCAGTTTTATCAGCCTTCGGGTGCCGCTTGGGTCCCTGGTGAATGCAACACGGCCAGCTGCTACCGCAGCAGGAAATGTCGAGACTTCAATGCGAATAGTAGATGCAGTGTTGGGTGCCCTGTCATCTGCGATACCCGATATCATCCCCGCCGCGAGTCAGGGAACCATGAACAATGTTGCTATGGGGAACCACGATCGTGTCCCCCCCTGGGACTACTACGAAACTATTGCTGGCGGGAGTGGTGCATCAATGGAAAGCCCGGGTGCCTCGGCCGTGCAAACCCATATGACGAATACCCTGAATACCCCTATTGAAAGTCTTGAGATGCACTATCCGCTGCGCATTCGCAGCTACGCGTTGAGGCGCGGATCAGGGGGGAAGGGGCGTTGTGATGGTGGAGACGGGTTAGTTCGAGAGTTTGAATTTCTCGAGCCGGCGGAAGTGACTTTGATAACTGAACGTCGGACGACGGTACCCTGGCCGCTGGATCATGCTGCCCCTGGTGAGTCCGGCCTGAATTCGCTTGATGGTGAGCCGCTGCCCGGCAAATGCCAGTTGAAGGTCACGCCAGGGCAGGTGCTGAAGGTAGAAACACCAGGTGGCGGCGGTTTTGGTCGTGGCACCCCTTTGTAGGTCCAGGTGGACGTTGAATCACCCGTGTGCTGTATTTCCACTAGCACTTTCAGTCATGTAATCGAGAAAATTTCAGCAAAAGGCGTTACCATTGTCCGTTCTTTCTTTTAGTCATATTTGGACAATAATCTAATGGATATCATGGAAACCATCAAAGAGCAGATTGAGAGCAATCCAATCCTCATCTATATGAAAGGGTCTCCGGATCAACCTCAGTGTGGATTTTCGGCAAAGTCGAGCCAGATTCTTATGTCGTATGGTGAGAGATTTTCATATATCGATATACTGGCCAATCCGGAAATTCGGGCAAATCTGCCAAAGCATTCCGACTGGCCGACCTTCCCTCAACTATTTATTGAAGGCGAGCTGGTTGGTGGCTGTGACATCATCACAGAGATGTATGAGAGCGGAGAATTAGAGCCCATGATCAAGGGCGCCGCGGAAGATACTGCCTAACACTGGTTCTCACGAGTTACCCTGGCTAATTCCCGTTTTATAATATTGAGCAGGTTGTTCCTTACCAAACAGCTATTTGTACAGGCTAGCGGTCTCTGTGTTTCGTGATTTTGGTTCAGAATACACAATTTACTAACAGTAGCTAGTTATTTAGCTGTCGCCACGTATTGACGATACTGCAAAATATTTCAACGGTCTTGTCACAATCGTAGCGGGCCGAATGTGCTTCTTCCGACTCAAACTCGATACCGGCTGCGGCGCAGGCACGTGCCAGAACCGTTTGGCCATATGCGAGCCCACATAGGGTGGCCGTATCAAATGATGAGAATGGGTGGAATGGATTGCGCTTGAGATTACAGCGCTCGGCGGCACGATTCATGAAACTCTGATCAAAAGAAGCGTTGTGGGCGACCATGATGGCGCGGTTGCAGCCCGTTCGTTTGATCTCTGTGCGGATGGCCCTGAAGATCTCGCCCAGGGCGTCTGACTCCGGCACGGCCATGCGCATCGGACTAAAGGGGTCTATCCCGGTAAATTCGAGAGAGGCTTGTTCCAGGTTTGCACCTTCGAAGGGTTCAACGTTGAAAAAAAAACGCTCTCCCGGAACCAGCAGACCTGAGTCATTCATGGTGATAATAACAGCAGCACATTCCAGTAAAGCGTCCGTCTCGCAGTTAAAACCGCTGGTTTCTAGATCCACGACAACTGGCAGGTAGCCGCGGAATCGATGGGCAATGGGTAGTTTGTCTGCGCTCAATCTGTATCCTTATTGGTTATTGACCAGTGAACTTGCTCTCCGGCTCTTACGGGGATCAGCTCATCCGGACCGAATGATGTGGTTTGCGGAATATCCCAACCCTGTTCGCTCAGGGTAATTGTGTCGGTATTTCTTGGTAGCCCATAGAAGTCTGGTCCGTGGTGGCTTGCGAAAGTTTCTAGCATTTCAAGCCTGCCGGCAGAATCAAATGCTTCTGCATAAAGTTCAATTGCAGCATGAGCAGTGTAGATTCCGGCCGCACAGCCACAGGCGTTTTCCTTTTTTCCGCGCGGGTGAGGCGCTGAGTCGGTACCAAGGAAAAATTTCTGATTGCTCGAAGTGGCAGCAGCCAGCAAGGCTTGCTGGTGCTCGCGTCGCTTGAGTAGGGGCAGGCAATAGTAAATGGGTTTTAGGCCCTGGGCTAGGAGGTCGTTTCGGCTGAACAGAAGGTGGTGGGCGGTAATTGTTGCGCCAACAAGATCCGGTGTCTGCCGTACAAAGTCCACCGCTTCTTTGGTGGTAATGTGTTCGAATACAATTTTCAGTTCGGGGAATGTATTTACAATTGGTTGGAGCTGTTGCTCAATAAATACCGCCTCGCGATCAAAGATGTCGACTGCTTCATCTGTGGCCTCTCCGTGAATAGCCAGGGGCATACCGTGTTTCTGCATGGCTTCAAAAGTGGGATACAGGCTCTCAATTGATCTGATACCCCCTTCAGAGTTGGTGGTGGCTCCCGCAGGGTAGAGCTTGAAGGCCAGGATGAACTCAGATTTGGCAGCCTGTGCGATCGTGTCTTCGCTTGTATCGCTGGTGAGGAAAAGAGCCATCATCGGAAAAAAACAGGAATCGGCTGGAATTAGCGACATGATTTGATCCCTATATGCTGCTACCTGATCCACATCGGAAATCGGTGGAACCAGGTTAGGCATTACGAGTGCGCGTCCGAAGTAGCGACTGATATCACGTACGGTCATGGGTAGATAATCACCATCCCTCAGGTGAACGTGCCAGTCGTCTGGGCGGGTGATCGTCAGGGTGCGCATGATCAGCACTATAACATTTCTGGGTATTCGTTTTTCTACGCACCTCCTTGCCGGCGCCGATAGGCTGGTGGTCACAATCTCTTGCTGTGCAGTAGTCTGCACAGGGCCAAAGATGTACTATAGCGCCCTTTATTTTTATGCTCTAGGTACTAGGTAGAAGGGAAGCGGAAGATGAGTGAAATCGACAAGGTGGTTTTGAGTTATTCCGGTGGGTTGGATACGTCTGTGATCCTAAAGTGGTTACAGGAGACCTATAACTGTGAGGTCGTGACCTATACTGCTGACCTGGGTCAAGAGGAGGAACTGGAATCTGCTCGAGAGAAGGCCGCTAGCATGGGTGTGAAGGAAATCTATATTGATGACGTGCGCGAAGAGTTTGTCCGAGATTTCGTATTCCCCATGTTTCGCTGTAACACCATCTATGAAGGCGAATATCTGTTGGGGACTAGCATCGCCCGGCCCTTGATCGCGAAGCGGCTGATTGATATTTCAAATGAAACCGGCGCCCAGGCAATCGCACATGGTGCGACGGGCAAGGGTAACGATCAGGTGAGGTTTGAAATGGGCGCCTATGCGTTGAGACCGGATATTCGTGTTATAGCGCCCTGGCGTGAGTGGGGTCTGAGCTCTCGTGAATCATTGATGGCATTCTGTGAAAAGCATCAGATTAAGGTTGACCAGAAGCATGAGGGTGAAAAGTCTCCCTATTCCATGGATGCCAACCTGCTGCATATTTCTTATGAGGGTGGGATTCTGGAAGATCCAAATGCGGAGCCGGAAGAGTCCATGTGGCTCTGGACCGTGTCACCCGAGGCAGCGCCGGATAAAGTGACCTATGTTGAGTTGACCTATCAGGCTGGAGACGTTACTAAGGTTGATGGTATTGCCATGACTCCTGCTGAAGTGCTGGCGCACCTTAATAAGCTTGGTGGTGAAAATGGCATCGGCAGGGTTGATATTGTTGAAAACAGATATGTTGGTATGAAGGCGCGTGGATGTTATGAAACACCTGGTGGCACGATACTGCTGAAGGGGCATCGCGCTATCGAATCGATCACACTTGATCGTGAATTAGCCCACCTGAAAGACGAATTGATGCCACGTTATGCGAGCCTTGTTTACAATGGGTACTGGTGGTCGGCCGAGCGAAAAGCCATGCAGGCACTGATTGATGATTCGCAGCAGTATGTTAGTGGCACTGCCAGGCTGAAACTATACAAGGGTAGTGTCACAGTGGTAGGGCGTGAATCAACGAGTGATAGTCTGTACGACGGTGATGTGGTGACCTTTGAGGATGATGCGGGTGCCTATGATCAAAAAGATGCTGAGGGTTTTATCAAGCTGAACGCATTACGTTTGAAAATCGAAAGCAAGAAAGGCAGAAAGTTTTAGGTGGGTTAGTCTTCCAGGTCCGTCTTCTTGGATTTATACTCACACTGATCGTATACCACACACGCGCCACACCTGGGGCTGCGTGCGACACACACGTACCGGCCATGTAGGATCAGCCAGTGATGCGCGTCCTGAATAAATTCATCCGGAATAACCTTTAGCAGTTTCTGCTCCACCTGCAGTACGGTCTTTCCCGGCGCAAACCTGGTTCGATTGGATACTCGGTAAATATGTGTGTCCACTGCCATGGTGGGCTCACCGAACGCGGTGTTCAGTACCACATTTGTTGTTTTTCTCCCCACGCCAGCGAGTTGTTCGAGTTCCTTTCGTGTCTGTGGTACCTCGGACTGGTGCTGATCGATAAGCATTTTGCAGGTCCTGATGATATTGCGCGCCTTGGTATTGAACAAGCCGATTGTTTTGATGTATCGCTTTAAGTTGGTTTCACCTAGTGCGTAAATGGACTCCGGCGTGTTGGCGACCGCATAAAGTTCCTTTGTTGCCTTATTTACACTCACATCAGTTGCCTGAGCGGAAAGAATCACAGCAATAAGAAGCTCAAATGTTGATTCGTATTGCAGTTCCGTCCTTGGTGTTGGATTTTCCTGCCGTAGCCTGCACAGGAACTGGTATCTTTTTTCAGTATTCATGGTGAAAACACCCTGTTCAAAATCAAGGTGTACAGTTGGGGTCGAGCAGTTGAGGGATTGGGCGTTGGTAAAACATGCCTGGCTGCCATCAATCAGATATTCTCAGGTAACCTTCATGCCGGGCTCAGAACCATCATCGGGTTCCAGGAGGTAGATTTCCTTGCCCCCCGGACCCGCCGCAAGGACCATGCCCTCTGACAGTCCAAATTTCATTTTACGGGCTTTTAGGTTGGCAACCATCACTGTCAACCTACCGATGAGGTCGTCTGGTTTATAGGCAGCCTTAATGCCAGCAAATACTGTGCGCTGTCCTGTGCCAATATCCAATGTCAGTTTGAGCAACTTGTCAGCACCTTCTACATGTTCAGCATTCGTAATTCTGGCGACGCGCAGATCTACCTTGGCAAAATCATCAAACTTGATTTCACCAGCGATAGGGTCTGAATCCTCTATTGCTTCCTCGTTGTCTACAGCAGTGCTTTCGCGACCAGCCTCAATCATGGCGGCTACGGTTTTCCCCTCGACGCGTACTATCAATGGTTTAAACCTGTTGATCTGGTGATTAAGTAAATTGATATCCAGGCTGTTCCAATGGAGGGGACTAATGTTTAGAAAGGTCTCCGTATTACTGGCTAAATCCGGCAATACTGGCTTCAAGTAGGTAATGATTATGCGGAACAGGTTTATACCGTCGGAGCAGATCTGCTGCACTAGGTCCCGGTTGCCGTCATCCTTAATCAGTGCCCAGGGTTTGTTTTCAGCGATAAACTGGTTCGCCTTATCCGCCATCGCCATGATTTCGCGGATGGCCTTTCCATAGTCACCGTTTTCATAGTGGCTGGCGATGTCAAATTGTTGCCCGGCAAATTCATCAATCAGGTGATTGGAAGTCTGTGCCGCAAGTTTGCCGTCAAATTGCTTATTAATGAAACCGGCACAGCGGCTGGCAATATTGACGACCTTGCCCACCAGGTCTGAATTGACGCGTTGTATAAAATCATCGAGGTTGATATCCAGATCATCTACGCTGCCGTTTAATTTAGCGGCGAAATAATAGCGGAGATACTCCGGCTGCAGAAAATCGAGGTAGGTCCGGGCATTGATAAAGGTACCGCGAGACTTGGACATCTTCTGCCCATCCACAGTGACAAAGCCATGGGCGTGAATCTTTGTTGGCGTCCTGAACCCTGAAGTGATTAGCATCGCCGGCCAGAACAGGGCATGGAAGTTAATGATATCCTTGCCGATAAAGTGATGTACCTCGCACTCACTGTCTGAACTCCAAAAATCGTCAAAATCGAGATTTTCGGTCTGGTCGCAGTGGTTTTGGAAGCTAGCCATATAGCCGATTGGTGCATCCAGCCAGACGTAGAAGAATTTATCGGGTTCACCGGGAATTTCGAAGCCGAAATAGGGCGCGTCGCGGCTTATATCCCAGTCATGTAATCCGGCATCAAGCCACTCAGCTAGCTTGTTGGCAACCTGTTCCTGGAGAGTGCCGCTGCGAGTCCACTCCCGCAGGTAATCGGAGAAATTCGACAAGGCGAAGAAAAAGTGGGTGGACTCCTTCAGCACCGGTTTAGCACCGGAGATTTTGGAGATGGGGTTGATCAGGTCGGTGGCATCGTATGTTGCTCCACATGCCTCACAGTTATCACCATACTGACCTTCGGCCTTACATTTTGGACATGCGCCGACAATGAACCTGTCTGCCAGAAATAGTTCCTTTTCAGGGTCAAAGAGCTGGTCGACGGATTTGACATTTATCTGGTCGGCTTCCTTCAGGCGGTTGTAGATAAGCGACGAGTAGGACTGATTTTCCTCGGAGTGGGTGGAATAGTAGTTGTCGTGGCTTATCAGGAAGTCCTGAAAATCTAATTCATGTTCCGCCTGTATTCTGGTTATGAACTCCTCGGGTGTAATCTTGAGTTCCTCGGCTTTAAGCATTGTGGCCGTGCCGTGAGTATCATCTGCGCACACATAAATGCACTGGTGGCCCTTCAGGCGCTGAAATCGAACCCAGATGTCAGTCTGAATATGTTCCATCAGGTGCCCGAGGTGGATGGAACCATTGGCATTTGGCAAGGCGCTTGTGACCAGAATTCGACGTTTTGACATGTGGAACTGCTTGTTGATTAGGGCGGGATTCAGGGGTGTTAAATATATAGAGGTAGCCGCCGGATTTCACCTGAAATATGCTGGCAAAATGGAATAGAAGATTGACCGGGATCAACATACGTGTGAGGCTAGCGCGCTATTTGAAGTTGAGAGGGTTAAAAAATTAGTCAACCAGAGAATGAAAAGTTCAGTCTGCCAGGCGTCAAACATGTCATCACTGTCGCATCAGGCAAGGGAGGCGTTGGAAAATCAACTGTTGCAGCAAATCTCGCACTTGCCCTGCTGGCCGAAGGTCATGCCTGCGGGCTTCTGGATGCAGATATATACGGTCCGAGTGTTGGGATAGTGATGGGCGTGGCCGAGGATACGAAACCGGAAATTCAGGGTGAGATGTTGGTTCCTGTCACTGCCCATGGTTTGCAGTGCATGTCGATGAGTTTTCTTGCTTCCGATCGTACGCCGGCAGTTTGGCGTGGACCCATGGCTGCGGGTGCATTGCAGCAGTTACTGACACAGACGATTTGGCAGGATATCGAATATCTGGTCGTGGACATGCCGCCGGGAACCGGTGATATTCAACTAACACTTGCCCAGAGAGTGCCGATTGATGGGGCGATAGTGGTCACCACTCCCCAGGATATTGCTTTGCTTGATGCCCGAAAAGGAATTGAAATGTTCCGCAGGGTTGAAGTACCGGTTCTTGGTATCGTCGAAAATATGAGTACCCATATTTGTTCCAGTTGTGGTCATGAGGAAGCAATATTTGGTACCGATGGTGGAGAGAAGATTGCCAGGGAGTATGGTACGAAACTCTTGACCCAGCTGCCGCTATCGCTTTCGGTTCGAGAGCAGATCGATGCCGGAAAGCCAACCCTCGTCGCAGAGCCCGAAGCGGATGTGAGCCAGATGTTCAGGCATCTGGCGAGACAGGTTGTTGAGAGCATCACGGTATCTGGCGCTTCTGCCGGGCCAAGAATTACTGTTGTAGACGACTAGTCGGGAAAGGAGTGAGAGCCAATGTCAATTAAATCAGACCGGTGGATTCGGAAAATGTCGGAGCAGGAGCAGATGATTAGACCATTTGAGCCTGGCCAGGTACGGGAATCTGATGGCAACCGGGTGATTTCATACGGTACCTCCAGCTATGGGTACGATGTTCGGTGTTCGGAAGATTTTAAGGTATTTACCAACGTTTTTTCCGCGACGGTGGACCCCAAAGCGTTTGACGAAAAAAGTTTCGTGGATGTAAAAGGCGATGTATGTGTTATTCCTCCGAACTCATTTGCCCTCGCGCGTACCGTCGAGTATTTCAGGATACCGCGAAGTGTGCTGACAATTTGCCTGGGTAAATCTACCTACGCGCGCTGCGGCATTATCGTCAACGTGACGCCGCTAGAGCCCGAGTGGGAAGGACATGTCACGCTTGAGTTTTCCAATACCACGAATCTGCCTGCACGAATTTATGCCAACGAGGGCGTGGCTCAGATGCTCTTTTTCCAATCGGATGAAGTTTGTGAAACTTCCTATGCGGATCGGGGAGGCAAATACCAGGGCCAGACCGGGGTTACTTTGCCGAAGGCATGAACTAGGTTGCTCAATCAATTATAGAAAAAGGACAAAAACTTACTAGCCTTAACCTTACGATCGAAAACCTCACCACCCCGATGATGTAGTAAGTTGTGGTGAATTCGCGAGCTGAATCAGTCTGCTAAATCATTCCTGATATTTACGATAGCCCCTTGCTGTACATCGGATTGAATGGCCTGGTATCTGATCTTATGTGGTATTGGCCAACCAATCCTAACTACTGAATTTCTTCAAATTAGCATCAGGTCAAAGCTAGCTACTCAAGACCCTGGACCTGTTGACTGCCAAACTGGGCTTCCTTGAGCAGCAGCTCAAAGCCTTTACCATCCTTTTCTGTTTGTAGCAGGCGTATCAGCAGAAATTCGTAATCTGGTGCCAGCCAAAAAGTAGTGGATCTTCCTCCATTCTTTCGGATTCGGATAGCTTTCACCGTCTTGATTCTACCCACCGGTGTATCAATGAATTCTTCGCCTGTGATCTCGAAATTGTAGGTCTTGATTCGTCCGTTATCAGCTACCTGGTAGTTCAGGTCCGGCCAGGATTGCCCTTTCTTCAGCGCATGTTTAAGGTCCTCACGCATTCTGTATTGGTACGAGAGCTTGTCCAGGATTCCCTTGGTTGCTTCTATTTCCCACTCACCCTGTTCGCTTACTACTTTCCCTGTCTGCCGGTCAAAAGTAAGCGTAGTATCCCGGTTTTTGCCTATTCCCGTTCGCTTATAGTCATACTCAAGTGGCAAAGGGTACTGATCGTGCATTTCAAAAATGCTCTTTTCAAACACGGAGACAAAAAATGATTGCGCCGTAGAAGAGAGCTGGTATTTGCCGTTCTCGATTCTTTTGAGCTCACGAATCCCCACTGCGCTCACCGGCAATCCCTTGTAGTCTGCCTTATACACTGCACGAAAAGGTATTGGCTCGGCCGCCAGCCGGACAGAATCCATGAGGCAAAGGAGAATTAAAGTGACCATTGAAGCTGTGCGTATGATAGTGAGTTTTTGTCCGAAAGATGAAACCGAGCAGGCTAGTTCTTGTAAATGGGCAGCCAGTCTATGACAATCCCATTTTTCCAGATATAGATTCTCGTATTTAAGCAATGTCTGCGTTTTGATCTCCACAAGAAGAAAGATAGCTGTTATTGGCAGAAGTTCCCCTGTTTTTCGCCTTTTTGTCTTTGTATTTCTCTGTTTTGAGGCTGAATTTGCCTGGTCTCTGCCAGTTGAAGACCTTTATATGGCAGAGGTGCTGGTGGTTAGCGAGGAAGAAAGGCAACTGGTACGTGGTGCGCGGGCGGGTTTGCTGCAGGTCCTTGTCAGGGTTTCTGGTGGCAGGGAAGTCGAAAACAGCAGCCTGATAGCCGCCTCTCTTCGAAAGCCAGAAGTCTACTACTACCAATACAGTTATGAATCCACTGACAAGACCTTACAAATTGGTGATGAGGTAGTGCCAGCGCAACTGCTTCGAATACACTTTGAGCCGAGTGCGGTAGCAAAGCTGCTGCGTCGGGCCGGGTTCCCTGTTTGGGGGAGCAATCGTCCCGGCGTATTGCTATGGATTGCTCTCAGTGATGATGATGGGCGCCGAATCCTTTCCGGTGATGAAGTAAGTGAAATAACAAAAACATTACAGGATCAGGCACGGCTGCGTGGCTTACCCCTGCTGTTTCCGCTACTCGACCTGGAAGACTCCGCTTCGTTGTCCACTGCTGAGGTGTGGGGGGCATTTCTTGGCCGAATAGCTGATGCATCCGGACGTTACAATCCGGACTGCATACTCACGGGCAGGATTCAAAAGGATAGTGTTGGCCGCTGGAACGCCAACTGGTCATATCAAATAGACAAGGAGTGGCGAGTCACTGATTCGGTAACATTTGCTGAAGATAAAATGATTAGGTCGATCGTAGATAGGCTTGCGAATGAACTGGCTGAAAGGTATGCCATTGATTCATCACACAGCCACGTAACCATCAGAATTGAATCAATTGACAATCTAGAAGAGTATTCATCTGTCAGTAACTATCTAGAGTCCCTTGGGCCGGTGTTGAACAGTTCTGTGGTTCAGGTCGAGGGGGATGAAATTGAGTTCAAGCTTGATACCGAAGGGCAGAATGAACAATTGATAGAGCTAATCCAGCTTGATGAAAAGATGGTTTTGCTGAGTGCCGATGAAGAAATGGAATTGCTTCATTATCGGTGGGTGAACTGATCGTGAAATATATCGCGAACCCTCCCAATGCCATATCCATTTTTAGACTAATTGTCGTGTTGCCTATAGCCTTTGGCATCACTGGAGGCGAGTTTGCCATCAGCTTTGCGATTTTTGTTGTCGCAGCCATATCTGATGGTTTGGATGGTTTTCTTGCTAGGAGGTTTGGCTGGGAGACTGCTTTTGGCAAGGTCATAGATCCGGTGGCGGATAAACTCCTACTGTTGGTTACTACCATTACCCTTGCTCTTTCCGGGCACTTTCCAGTGATGGTTATGCTTTTGATGGTGGCAAAAGATCTTGCGGTTGTCTTGGGTGTGCTGGTCTATACGGCATTAGCCGGGTTTCCGGAGTTACGCCCGATTGCCGTCGGTAAGGTCACGACGGTTTTGCAACTGGTGCTAATTGGTTATGTCTTGCTGACACTGGCTGTAGAAATACCCCTCAACCATTTAGTCACGCCAGTATTGATCTGGATTGTTGTTGTCACCACGATACTTGATGGCTGCGGCTACCTCTGGTTGTGGACTGGTAAACTGGTACGGGATCCGCGCTGGCTTGCCGGGGAGGCAAACGCATGAGCACGCTTGAGAAGACGTTTGCCCTGCTATTGCTGGTTGCAGCCCTGTTTGCAATCTATCTGCTACAGCCAATTTTGATGCCGTTCCTGGTTGGAATTGCGTTGGCGTATCTTGGAGACCCCATAGTCGATCGGCTTGAGACGTACGGTTTAAGCAGGGTCATTGGTGTTCTCATTGTATTTCTGGTTTTTCTGATGGTATTCGCCGGCGCTTTACTGATAGTGATGCCCATACTTGTTCGTGAAACCGGTGCCTTGATTCGGGATATACCCGCCTTCATTGCCTGGCTTCAGCAGACTATAAGTCCATATGTTGTTGATGCCTTCGATGTCGATCCATTTGACTTTAACATGGACTCCCTGAAGAAAAGGATCACCTCAGACTGGCAGGAAACTGGTGGTATTGTCGGTCAGATACTATCCAAAGTAACAGCTTCGGGCGTTGCATTGCTGGCCACGATAGCCAACCTCGCACTTACCCTAGTCGTCGCCTTCTATATGCTCCGGGACTGGGACAAAGTCATGCTTCGAATTGGGGAAATGATTCCGCGTGACCTTGTCGACAGGGTGGTAGGCCTGTTGACTGAATGCGATGAAGTCCTCAGCGCATTTCTTCGTGGACAGATGCTGATAATGATCCTGCTCGGTTGTATCTATGCCATGGGTTTGACCCTGGTTGGATTGAAACTCGCCTTCCTTATAGGAATGGTGGCCGGGCTCGCAAGTATCGTTCCCTACCTTGGGTTTTTCATTGGCATTATTGCAGCCTCACTGGCGGCTTTGTTTCAGTTTCAGGATGCGATTCATTTGCTTTATGTAGGGGTTACCTTTGGATTTGGGCAAATGATTGAAGGTATGGTTCTGACGCCTTGGCTGGTGGGTGACAGAATTGGATTGCATCCTGTGGCCGTAATTTTTGCCGTATTGGCGGGCGGGCAGCTATTTGGATTTATTGGTGTGCTCCTTGCCCTTCCCGTGGCTGCTGTGGTTATGGTTTTTGTTCGTCACCTGCACCTCAGCTATATCAACAGTGAGTACTATGAATAACCAGCTTGCCTTGAACATCGGCTTGCGGGATGAAGCAACTTTTTCGAATTTCATCGGCCGTGCCGGGGCGAAGATCCAGAGGAATGAGCGAATATCATACCTGTGGGGTCTCACCGGCAGTGGCAAATCACATCTGCTGCAGGCCATGTGTCACCATGTGAATCAAAGGGATCAGGTCTCAATTTATCTTCAGGGTCTTGCCAGTTATTCACCAAAGATATTGCACTCCCTGGAATCCATATCACTTATCTGTCTTGATGATATTGATGAGGTGGTGGGGAATGAAGACTGGGAACTTGAACTTTTCCATCTAATTAACTCGGTCAAGGATGGAAGCGCCCGGCTGATAGTTTCAGCACCAGTGCCTTCAGCCAAGTTGAATGTCCGACTTCCGGATCTGACATCAAGGTTGCGCGCAGCGGTTGCGGTAGAGACAGATGTGCTTGATGACCAGGAGAAGCTCAGGGTACTAGAGCGAAGGGCTGCCAGCCGCGGCTTTACACTAAATGAAGAAATAGCAAAATTTATTCTTGATCGCTCTCCCCGTGATATGCACCACTTGATCGAGTTGTTGGGAAAGCTGGAGGTGGAGACCTTGCGGCAACAAAAGAAGCTGACCATACCCTTCGTTAAAAAGACGCTTCAGCTATAGCGAATGAAGATATTGTTTACAGGTGGTGGTACGGCGGGTCATGTAACGCCGAACGTCGCGCTTATTGAGAAATTTCAGCAGGCCAACTGGGACTGCATCTATGTTGGTTCAACCAGGGGTATTGAAAGAGAGATAGTTGCAGGTCTGAATATCCCTTACTATGCGATTGCCTCAGGAAAACTGAGGCGTTATTTTGACTGGAAAAATTTCGTTGACCCTATTTTTATTCTATGGGGAATGCTACAAAGCCTCTTGATTTGTCTTCAGGAGCGCCCTGGATGCGTCTTTTCGAAGGGTGGATTTGTGGCTGTGCCGGTTGTTTTTGCAGCCTGGGTTTGCCGAATTCCGGTGGTCTGTCATGAATCGGACGTGACCCCAGGGCTGGCGAACAGGCTCTGTTTTCCGTTTGCCAGGAGGATATGCCTCAATTTTGAGGAAACCAGACGATACTTGCCAGACGGCACTGAGGCGGCAGGGAAGGCAACGGTTACAGGTACCCCCATCAGGAAGTCATTGCGTGAAGGGAGTGCCGAGCGGGGTAAAGCGTTCCTAGGAATTAGCAGCGGCGAGACCATTGTTCTGGTTTTTGGTGGTAGTCTGGGTGCTGCTGCAATAAACCAGCAGGTGAGAAATGCAATGACTTCCCTGCTGAACAAATACGTCATAGTGCATGTCGTTGGTGCCGGCAACATTGACGAATCCCGTTCCTCGAATCGACGATATATTCAAAAAGAATTTTTATTGGATGAGTTTGGGGATGTGCTGGCGGCTGCAGACCTTGTTATTGCCAGGGCGGGTGCAAACACAATTTATGAACTCCTGGCGATGCGAAAACCACATATTCTGATCCCCTTGTCTGCCAGGGCCAGCCGTGGAGATCAGTTGCAAAATGCACGTGCTTTCACGGAGGCGGGGTATAGCAGAATGATTGAAGAGGAAAATCTTGGCGATGAACTGTTTTTTAAGGAAATTGACAGTGTGTATAGGGGGCGGGCAGGTATTGTCAGTCGTCTGGAGGAATTTGAGGTCAAGGATAGTGTTTCGATGATCAATGACATGGTAAGAGGAATTGTCCGGGGGAAATTGCCATGATCACACACCTGCTGATATTGATTGCAGCCGTTTCGATATTGGATGTTGCTGCAGATGAGAAAGATGAAGTATTAGGTTACCTGGATCGCCAAGGATTTGAAAATGCTGAACTGGCCGGGAAGATATGGGATTACGCGGAACTGGGTTATCTGGAAACTCAGAGCTCAGCCCTGCTGCAATCAAAACTGGTTGAGGCCGGGTTTGAGGTAACCAGGGGTGTTGCTGGGTTACCGACTGCTTTTATGGCCAGCTTTGGTGAGGGAGAGCCGGTGGTTGGTATTCTTGCTGAATTTGATGCGTTGCCGGGAATTTCCCAGTCGACATCCCCCGTCAGGGACATTCTTGAGGGTCAGCCAAATGGGCACGCCTGTGGGCACCACCTGTTTGGTACTGGTTCGGTGGCAGCGGCTCTTGCGCTAAAGCACTGGATGGAAGTCGAGAATGTCAAAGGTACGGTCAGGCTTTATGGCACGCCCGCTGAAGAGGGAGGTTCCGGAAAGGTTTACATGGTTCGCGCGGGTTTGTTCAAGGATGTCGATACCGTCCTGCACTGGCATCCGTCAAATAGAAATGCAGCCAATCCAGCGACCAGCCTCGCGAACAAATCTACACGTTTCAGCTTCAAGGGAGTTTCATCTCATGCTGCTGCTGCTCCGGAGCGGGGCCGTTCCGCTTTGGATGCGGTCGAGGTGATGAACTATATGATCAACATGATGCGTGAGCATGTCCCGCAGGAAACCAGGATTCACTATGTGATAACCAAAGGCGGGGAGGCACCAAATGTCGTGCCTGACCTGGCAGAGGTTTATTACTATGTTCGTCATCCAGATGCTCGAGAACTGTTGCAAATCTGGGACAGGGTAATGACCGTGGCCGAGGCGGCCGCGATGGGGACAGGGACCCAGGTCGAAGCCGAGACCATGCATGGGAATCATTCACTGCTGCCTAACGAGTCGCTGGCTCAGGTGATGTATAAGAATTTGGAGCGCGTCGGTGGTTATTCCTACAGTGAAGAAGAGCAGGTATTTGCGCAGACCATCAATCAATCCTTTGGTCTGGAGGAAAGTTATCTTGGTATGGAATCGAAGGTGTTGCCCTTTGAAATGGTGCACGGGAAGGGGTCGACTGATGTCGGCGATGTAAGCTGGGTAGTTCCCACGACGGGGCTCAGAACAGCGACCTGGGTACCTGGTACAACGGCGCACAGTTGGCAGGCCATTGCTGCGGGTGGAACATCCATTGGTTTCAAAGGCATGCAAGTCGCCGCTAAAACGCTGGCACTGACGGCAATGGATCTGTTTCGAAATATGGAACTTATCGATATGGCAAAGAAAGAACTGTTGGAAAGACGTGGTAAGGACTTTCAGTACAAGGCGCTGCTGGGCGATAGGGAACCGCCGCTTGATTATAGATTGCCCTGATGAGAAAACTCTCCCATTAGTCCAGAAAACAAGAATGGGTTCACTTCCCTCCGCTGGCTCCGGGTCCTCCGACTTCCCTCGCTTTCTCGCAAGCCCCTATTGGGTCTTGCTCCTCCCTCGGCGGTTCGCTTTAACTGCTGCGGTAAGAGAACCCATTCATGTTTTCTTCAGCGTGGGTCGAAAGGAAGACCATATTAATTTGAGGGATCACGACCAGGAACTTCCGTGTGGCAAACTTGAAATCGATCCATTGGATGCTGCTCCTCAAACATCCAACATGGGATGTGGCTACGAATGGATACTTTGCTGAGGTCTCCCCCTTAGCAAAGGACGACTTCATATTGTGTTCTGGAAGAGGGTACACAACCGAAGTAGCGCTGATTAGGTGGGCAGACAGATAATACTGATAGGTTCCTTTCACCGTAGCTCTAAAAGTGCAGCACCGAGCAATGAGCAAGACCCACAGGGGCGTGGGAAGATGCTAGGGCAGGCCAGCCCGGAGGGCCGCAAGCCAGCGGAGGAGAGAGAACCTATCAGTATTATCTAGACACCTCTGATGTGAGGCGATTTTGAATGCCGATTGGTCTGTAGTCGGACCTATTTCATCTTCTTTCGAGCCGTTTGTTTCATGGTTGTGGAAAAATCAGTTGTCATTCTCTGTTCTGGTGTTATAGTAAAGTATAGCACTAAATGACCAGTACACTGAATACGGCTATCTATCATGGAAATTAACTGGAACGAAAGGGATCCCATCTATCGCCAACTGCACGACCGGTTGGTGGAGATGATATTGGAAGGCACCTATCGCAATGGAGACTTACTACCATCGGTTCGTCAGATCTCTGCGGACCATCGCATTAACCCCATTACCATTTCCAAGGCCTTTCAACTGCTGGTGGACGAAGGGGTGGTTGAAAAGAAAAGGGGGCTCGGTATGTATGTGATGATGGGTGCCACGGAAAAACTGGCACAGGATGAGAAAAGGCTATTTCTAATGGAGGAATGGCCGCGGTTGGTTGGGAAGATAGCGCGACTGGGTTTGTCGGTTGAAGAATTGTTGGAAGAAGGGAGTGTGAAATGACTGCTGTTGTCAGTGCGAGGGGGTTATCCAAGCGTTACGGTGATTTTCAAGCCCTACGTGATGTGACCTTCAATATTGAGCCGGGTTCTATCGTTGGTTTGATTGGCCCTAATGGTGCCGGTAAAACTACCACGCTTAAGTCCTTGCTCGGACTCACCCGGTTTGATGGAGAACTTGAAGTCCTGGGCATGGACCCAAGGCGGAGTCGCCATGAGCTTATGAAGCGGGTTTGTTTTATTGCCGATGTGGGTGTGCTGCCGCGATGGTTGAAAGTTAAGCATGCAATTGACTATATCGAAGGCGTCCACGATGGGTTTAATCGTGATAAGGCTGAGAGTTTGCTATTGAAAACCAAAATATCTCATTCACAGAAAGTGAGGCAATTGTCGAAGGGAATGGTTACTCAATTACACCTTGCCCTGGTGATGGCTATTGAGGTTGATCTTCTGGTCCTGGATGAGCCCACGCTAGGTCTCGATATCCTCTATCGCAAATCATTCTATGAGCGTCTCCTGAATGACTACTTTGATCACAGTACCAGCATCGTGATCAGTACTCACCAGGTTGAGGAAATTGAATCCCTGCTTACTCACCTGATATTTATCGATGAGGGGGAGATCGTTCTTAGCTGTTCTATGGAGGAGCTTCCTGGCTTGTACAGCGAGGTATTGGTTGGACCGGATAATATTGAACAGGCGTTGAAGCATTCTCCGATTCATAGTCGTGAAATCCTCGGCAAGCGAAGCATGATTTTTGAAGATGTTTCGACCGACACGCTGGGTAATTTCGGCGAGGTTCATACACCGAGTGTGGCAGATTTATTCGTTGCCAAGATGCAAAAGGGATAAGACCATGAAACAATTTCCAATCCTATTGAAGAGAGAATTCTGGGAAAACCGCAATACCTTCATCGTGCTGCCACGTGTGACGGCCGGTTTCATGATCTTGCTGATGGCAGGTGTATATTTTGCCGTTGATGTCGTGGGTATCAAGGCCCATATTCAAATCGGTGGTGATGAACATTCCCAAGAAATGGTTTCAGATCCAGCGGGGGTAAATGAAGCTTTTGGCTTCCTGTTTTCAAGGCTCGCAAGTTTGCCCTCAGATGTACGGGAGCATACCGTTTATCAGATTCTCCATGGGTTAGCGGGACCGTTGCTGGCGATACTCTGGGTAGTCGTGGTTTTCTACCTGATTGGATCACTCTATGAGGACAGAAAAGACCGCAGTATCCTTTTCTGGAAATCAATGCCCGTGTCAGACACAAACACTGTGCTGTCGAAGCTGGTATCTGGCCTGATTGTGGTGCCTGTGGTCTATATGGTTTGTGTGCTCTGTGTCCAGGTAGTGTTTCTGACAATCAGTTCACTTGCGGCATTCGGCCAGGAGGCTTCTATATGGGAAGTACTATGGGAGCCTGCAAATCTTCTGAGCAGTTGGTTTACACTGATCGCCCATTTGCTATTCCAGGTCATCTGGAGCCTGCCGCTTTATGGGTGGATAATTTTAGTCTCCGCGTGGGTCGGCAGTGTTCCCCTGGCATGGATTATAGGAGGCCCTGTTGTTTTTGCCGTACTTGAACGAGTCATATCGGGTGATACAAGGGCCTCGGAATGGTTCACTGACCACATCTCACCGGTCGCTTTCACGCAGAAACAAGAACTGCAAATAGCAGATCTGTTGCCTATGTTGATGTCGGCGGACACCTTGGCGGGCCTGTTGGTTGGAAGTTCTTTTATCGCCGCTGCCGTCTGGCTGCGAAGTAGAGGTGATGAAATCTAGCTTGTTATTTGCCGGGGCTTTTTGGCGGCAGTGCTTGCATTGAGGATGCCGGCTTGATCTGATAATGAATTGGGTCCCCCTCTCTTGGTGGGTTTTACGGTTCGATGAAAAGGGTTGCAAGCTATTGAATACTACACGGGGCGGCATTGCCTGTGGCCATCCAAAGGTGGCTGAAGCGGCCGAGGAGGTATTTCAAAAAGGCGGCAATGCATTTGATGCCATTGTTGCAGCCCAATTATCCGCATGTGTCGTCGAACCGGTTCTGGCATCCCTCGGAGGTGGTGGCTATTTGCTCGCATGTCCGGCAAGCCAGCGACCTCAGATCTATGACTTCTTTGTCCAGACACCCATAAATAAGCATCAAAACAAGGTCGATTTCTATCCGGTCGATGCTGATTTTGGCGATGTTACCCAGGAATTTCATATAGGTACCGGCAGTGCTGCGACGCCGGGAATGGTCAAGGGGGTTTTTGCTATTTATGAGAATCTGTGCAGCCTGCCCCTGGCTGAATTGGCCAGCCCCGCAATACGGCAGGCCCGCCATGGAGCGACCGTTACTGAGATGCAAGCCTACCTTTTTGATGTGGTATCCCCTATCTATCGGGCTACCGAATCAGCACGAAAATCATTTGTCGGTATCATCGGTAATTTACCACGGGAGGGGGAGCTATTCAGGCGTCCAGAGTTGGCGGATACGATAGAGGGGCTGGTGCAGGAGGGAGAGCGATTTTTCTATGTTGGTGAAGTTGCCAGAAGTATTGGCGAGGTGTGCGGCAACGGTGGCTACCTCACTCAGGATGACCTTGATGCCTATGAGGTTGTTCTCAGGGATCCTTTAGCCTTCGAATATCGATCCGCGGGGCTACTGACCAACCCACCACCGACGTTCGGTGGTCTATTAGTCGCTTTTGCACTACATTTGATGGAAGCCGTTCAGATTGCTGATTTAACCGGGGGCTCTCATCTAGGCATATTGACCAAAGCAATGATGCTTACGCAGAAGGCCAGGCTGGATGCACTCGATAGTGGCAGGTTTGATGCCGGGAACCTTCTCAACACAAGTTATCTCAGGCGATATCAGCAGGAGATAAAGGATGAGTTTGCATGCACTCGTGGCACCACGCATATCAGTACCGCTGACTCAAAGGGCAATATCGCTGCCATGACCCTGTCAAATGGCGAAGGCTGTGGGGCTATGGTTGAGGGCAGTGGATTCATGTTGAATAACATGTTGGGTGAGGAGGATATCAACCCTGGAGGGGTTGGCCGCTGGCAGCCCAACAGGAGGATGGCATCCATGATGGCGCCAACGGTTCTTACCATGGACGACAAGAAGTTCAGTCTGGGTTCCGGCGGGTCGAACCGGATTCGCAGTGCAATTTTGCAGGTGGTCAGCAATATCGTTGACTTGGATATGGACATGGTGCAGGCGGTAAATAGCCCGCGTATTCATGTTGAAGGCGGGGAGTTGAATATTGAGAAGGGGTTTCCAGAATCGGTGTTGGCTGAGCTCGAAAAGCAAGTTGACAGGATAGTAAGCTGGCAAGGCTCCAATCTCTTTTTCGGGGGTGTGCATGCGGTCGAGTTATTTGGAAATGGTATTCGTGCCAGTGGTGATGCAAGGCGGGGCGGTATCGGTCTCATTGTTCGGTAGTGTAGTTCGGTAGACTAGTGCGCTAGCGTGAGTATGAGTATGACTATTGTTAATGTCTAACGTGAGCGAAAAACCGAGATAATTTTCTGACACCGTGTAGAATTGGCACCCTTTAAAACCAACTGGACCTGGAATGCACAAGATTCGCACACTTAACGCCATAGCTGAAAAAGGATTAGAGAAGTTTTCTCGAAAGGAATATGAGATAGGCTCGGAAATACCAGATCCGGATGCGATTCTCGTAAGAAGTCAAAAATTAACTGATGATGATGTCACACCGGCCCTACGTGCAGTTGGTCGAGCGGGCGCCGGTGTCAATAATATTCCCGTTTCGAGCTACACAGACAAGGGTATTGTTGTATTCAATACGCCTGGTGCCAACGCCAATGCGGTGAAAGAACTGGTAATGTCAGGTTTGTTGTTGTCCTGTCGAGGAATCATTCCGGGTATAGAATATGTTAATGGTCTTCAGGATCACCAGGACAAGGGTGAATTAAACAAACTGGTTGAAGCCGGTAAGAAGAAATACAAGGGTACTGAACTTAAAGGTAAGACCCTGGGCGTTCTTGGCCTGGGGGCGATTGGATCCATGGTTGCCGAAATGGCGATACAGATGGGAATGGAGGTGCTTGGTTATGACCCCGCATTGTCGGTTGACGCTGCCTGGAGAATCTCTCGCCGGGTAAAGAAAATGGGAAACATGCAGGCGCTGTTTTCTCGCTCTGACATTGTCACACTTCACGTGCCGGCTCTTGACTCCACTCGCGGCATGATCAACGCGGAGGCATTGAGCTATTTCAAGGATGGAACGGTGCTGTTGAATTTTGCCAGGGGCGAGTTGGTTGAAGCAGAAGACACTTTGACGGCCCTGGATAGTGGAAAACTGTCACAATATATCAATGACTTTCCCGTTCCTGGCCTTATCGGTAAACCCGGTGTGATATCCATACCCCACCTGGGCGCAAGTACAGATGAAGCCGAAGAGAACTGTGCCGTGATGGTTGCCGATCAGGTAATCGATTTCCTTGAGAATGGCAATATCAGAAATTCCGTAAACTTTCCGAGCCTGGTGATGGATCGCAATGGTGAGGGATATCGGCTGGCGTTCGCAAACAAGAATGTGCCCAGGATATTAGGCTCGGTTCTGTCTATTCTGGCCGATCGCAACATCAACGTGATTGATATGCTCAACAAGAGTCGTGAAGATGTCGCTTACAATATCATCGATATTGAAAGCGAGCCTACCGATGACCTGCTGCAGGACATTCTCAACATCGACGGGGTTATCAATGCCCAGGTATTCGACTAGACCCAGAATTATAAACAGCCCTGGCCCCTCATGAGTTTTGTGGGCCAGCTTTGCGCGAGTCTCTGAGTTGAAACCTATCAACTGCCAACATAGCTTGTTGGGCCTGGTTAAGCACAGTTGGCTCATCGCAGATCAGGTTTGCGATATGTTCTCCACAAAGCCTCGAGTGGGTCCCGCCGTGTGAACCGAATCCTGTGCACAGGTATAGCCTTTGGTGATCAGGAACCAGGCCAAGCAGTGGCAGGCGATCCCGGGTAGCGGCTCGAATCCCGACATAGACTGCGATGGCTTCGGGCGATGTGCCTGGCAGGAGATTCCTCAGGGAGTCCAGCAATGAAAGGGTCTCTGAACTTCTGGGCTCCAGGTCTATGCTGTTATGCTCGAATGTGCTGCCTACGGTCACCAACTGGTCGCTCGCAGGTATTACGTTTAGATCTCCAGCCATAAGGTCGGACATTTGTTTGTTCAACCTAACTTTCAGCGCTTGTCCGCGGACTGGAATCAAGGGAGTATCGATGAGGGCTGACGAACGAATGCCGGCAGCGATAACCAGGTGATCAACCTGTGTAATAAGGTTTGATTCATCATCCAAGACCTGCCATTGGTTCTCACTGAAATTGATGCTCCGGACTTTCGCCTGGTGGAAATTGTCTTCCACTTCCACAACTGTGGACAGCCAGCCTGATTGAAGAAAGTGAATTTCCTTCTGATCCTTGCAGCTTATAAACCCATCTGGGAACTGTTTCGCTATTCGTAACATTCTATTCTGGCGCACCGAATTTGTTGAATGCCAGCGCAGAGTCCCTCGGTGAAAAAGCGGGTTTTGATGTTGCGTGTAGGCACTGGCAGTTAATGAGAATTGATATTGCTTTTCCCTGTGCGCACCTAACTGTGGATAGACGGTTAATTGCGGGATACTTGATGCTGCATTTGGATCCTGGTAGCTGATTAGCTCGGCGTCTACATTTCGCCTTTTTAACGCTTCAACGCAGCCCATTCCCGCCACACCAGAACCAATGACCGCGGCAGTCTGTCCAGTCACTCTGGTGGCTTCCCAGCGACCTCGTTTGCGGCCAACCAGCATTTCCGCCTTTGAGCCAAACCCCATGGCTTTGCTGATCTCAAAACCTGCGTTTTCCAGGTCCTTTCTGACCTTTCCTGCAACAGTGTAGGTGCTCAGTGTTGCACCGGGTTTGCTTTGGGCATGTATTCGGCCAAAAACCCTTGGGTTCCAAAGGTCAGTATTCTTAGCGGGGTTGAACCCGTCGAGATACCAGGCGTCAACCTTCGCGCTGAGGTTACCTAGTGCAGAAATAGCATCGTCAAAAATCAGTAACAGCCTGATATTATTTTCGAACCACAAAACAAAGCTGGTTCTGAATGGGAGGGGGTAGTGTTCCAGCAACCAGTCAGAATGCTCTACATCGACTATTTCGTAATGGTGCAATAGGTCTGATGGGCTGACTGGAGAGTTTTCGATAGCGATGTAGTTGAGTACCCCCTTAGGCTTCAACTTTTTCCAGCGGCTCGCCGTTAACAGGAAGTTGTTCCCGAATCCGAATCCTGTTTCAACAATTGTAAATTGTGATGCGTTCCTGCCTCTCTTCTCAAGCCCATGCTGATCGACAAAGACATGCGCTTTTTCACCGGCTGGGTTGCCTCTGCTCCAATAGATGTCCTCGTGATGCCTGCAATAGGGGGTCTGTTGCTGCCAGTCAATTTCCGCATAATCAAGAAGATAGCTGCTACCCACGATTTACTTCCGGTATCTCGCGACCAGAGATCTGTCAGCCGCCACTTAGCTTCACCTGGTAGCCCATTGCCTGTAGTTCCTGTTTCAATTGGTCCCGCTTGTCACCCTGAATAATGATAGTGCTGCCGTTGATTGAACCGCCAACACCACATTTGGATTTGAGTTTTTTGGCAAAAAGCTTGAGCTCAGATGCTGCTAAAGGCAGGCCAGTAACCAGTACTACTGGTTTTCCATTCCTTCCTTTTACCTGCCTTTGTAGCCTCACAATACCGTCCGTTACGGGTGCGTTATCATCACTGCATCGGTATTTGGCGAGTTTCCTGCCACAGACGCCACAGAGGTTGCCTCCGTCCGTTGAATAGACAAGCTTTGAGTCTTCCTTCTTATTTCTCATGAGGCGAGTCGGAAGTAAGTAGGGTGGAAGCCCTATCCATCGCTATAGAGATAAACGCCCAGTCCATCACCCTGCGTCGCGGTTTTGCAAAAGTGTACGAGTTGAAACAGGAAGTCACTTAGATCCTCACCGTCCAACTCCAGTGCTTCAATGGGTTCGCATTCAAGCCAAAGGCCAACGAGTTCTTCGATGTCATCTTCGTCCCTATCTGCAAGTTGTCGGGTCAGTGATGAATCCAGGAGGTGAATATTTGGACCGTCTTCTGTCAGCTGTTGCATCATCGGTTCTAGCTGCATAGCGTCATCAAGAAAACCCCCGGTTAACAGGCTGTATAACTGTGCTCTGGCTTCGACATGAATACCGAGGGTATTCATACATGGAAAGAGGTCTACAGGATTTTCGTCAGCAGTTACTTCTTCGATTCGGCTTGGGTGGCCAATCATGAATAATTCAGCCACGGGCTAAATTGTAGATACCTGATCTGCCTGTAAGCCCCTGTCACCCGGTATAACGACAAACCTGACGCGTTGGCCGTCAGACAATGAGCGGCGCCCATCGCCATCAATGTTTCTGAAATGAACGAATACATCATCTCCCTGGTCACGGGTGATAAACCCATAGCCCTTCTTGAAGTTAAACCATTTAACGGTGCCGTCCTCCTCATCGGTTGATTCTGAACTGGTTGACGCAGTAATGGATGAGGAGCTATTGACAAAGCCTGCAGCGAAAACAGCGACGATGATAATGAATAATTCTGCAATACGGGTAGTGGAATCGGGGACTCGTATTACGTGTTCCTGAACTAAACCGATGGCGATGAATGCAAAAGCGCCAATCAGGATGGACAAAATAGTGTTCTTAAGAATTGGTGTCATATTGATAAGTACTATGTAATGGGTGAAATTGGAGTAATCAATCATACTGGCTCAGACCAGTGTCTCCAATCTTTTCTTTTTGTATTCAAAGAGTTAGTGTCAGGGCGCTTACTACCCTTTGAGGCTCAGGGGAACTGGTCCAGAATTTCGCGATATTTTTTCACTGCAGTTCCAAGCCCCATCCACAGCGCATCAGTAATGATCGCGTGGCCAATAGATACCTCAGCCAAAGCAGACACTGCGGTGCAGAAGGTTGAAAGGTTGTTCAGGTTCAAGTCATGCCCGGCATTAATGCCAAGGGCGAGGTTTTCAGCGAGCTCACCGCATCTAGCAAAGGGAGCAAGTACCTGTTCCTGCGCCTTGCTCGAAAAACTATCTGCGTAGGGTCCGGTGTAGAATTCAATTCTGTTTACACCCAGAAATGCAGCCAATTCAATTTGCTTCTCTATCGGGTCAATGAACAGGCTGACCCTGATGTTTTGCTGCTGCAGTTCCTCAACCCTGGGGTTGAGCTGGTTGGACTCACCGGACAGGTTCCAGCCATGGTCTGATGTGAGCTGATATGGGTCGTCTGGTACCAGCGTACATTGATCGGGGCAGACCTCCTGAACCAGTTCCATAAATCCCGGATAACCATTGTCTTCAGGTCCCGCATAGGGGTTGCCCTCGATGTTGAATTCGATATCCTGGTATACCTTTCTGGTCAACAGTTCAGCCAGGTCATAGACATCTGATGGGCGAATATGACGCATGTCGGGCCTGGGGTGCACCGTTATTCCCTGCGCACCACTTTCGATACAGGTAATTGCAGCTTCGGTGACACTCGGGATCGTCGTATCCCGTGAATTGCGAATGAGGGCTACCTTGTTCAGGTTAACGCTGAGTTTTACCGACATCAGGACCAGCCACCGCTGCCGTGCTTGTGGTAGATGCGCCTTGAAAGCCAGAAGCCGACTAAGAGGCCGATCAAAATGGTGCCTGCGCCTCGCAGGAACCATTGCTGGTCAGTACTACTCTGTAATTCCTGGTTTGCTACCGACACCGCATCCATTTGCTCGACCAGTTTAGTTTGCTCGTCTCGAAGCTGCTTATTCTCCTCATCGATGGCGATTACATTGGCTGCCAGTTGGGTGAGGTTAGTGAGTTCCTCTGTCAGGATGTCATTTTTGGTTTGCAATGTTTCATTTGAATCCGACAATTCAATCTGTTTTGTTTCAATGTCCTGTTGGATGAGCAATTTTTTCTGGTAACTGGCCTCCAAATCTAACAACCGGCCTTCGGTTTGCTTCAGCCGGACTCGCGCAATGGGTTCGTCCACCAGATATTGCGACTGGATCCAGCCCTCGAGGCCGCCGCTTTCCATCTTCACTTGCGTGTATCCACTGTCATCGTTTGTTTGTATACGCTCGAGTGCTGTGCCACTGCGTATTCCCCGGTGAAGAATGCGGTGCTCGGCCGATTGGCCGCCGCGGAGGGGAACATAAATAGTATCCCGAACATAAACGGTATCCGCCGCCAGGGAATGAGCGAGGCCAAGAATCAAAAGAGTGATGCTGAAATATTTCAGGGGAGCACCTTTTTGAAGGGTTTCACGACAACATCGGCATAGACACCGGCTTCCACATAGGGATCATGGTCAGCCCAGCTTTGAGCGTCATTCTGGGAGCTGAATTCAGCAACCACCAGGCTACCGCTGAAACTGGACGCCTGCGGGTCGTCACTATCGATCATCGGGTGCGGTCCTGCCAGGATGAGCCTGCCCTCACTCTTGAGGGCTTCCAGCCGCTGCAGGTGTTTTGGACGCGCCTGCTGGCGAAGTGGCGTCGAGTTTTTGATATCTGTACTTATGATTGCATACAACATTTACTATTCAGCCTCGGGGACCGGTGGGGGATCATCCTGGATGTAGCCGCCCTTAATGAGGTAGACCATGGTGACTATCATATAGATAAGGCTGATGGCGATACCACCTACGAGTTTATAGGTGACCCAAAAATCGAGGCTGAAATTGTAGGCGATGACCAGATTCAGGCCGCCAGCCAGGAAGAACCCGAGGGACCAGCCCAGCGCCAGGTTGCGCCAAACCAGGTCGGGCAAAGTCAGCTGCTCAGACAGCATTTTCTTGATGAGATTGTCGCCGGAGATGAGTTGACTCATCAGTAAGGCCACACAAAACAGCCAATTGACGATAGTAGGCTTCCACTGGATGAATTCCTGGTTACGAAACGCCAGGGTTGCTCCACCGAACAACATGGCTACCCAGAAGATTACAGTGGTCTTCTTTTCAACTTTACGGAAACGGATAAACTCATAGGCGACCTGAAAGCAGATGCCGGCCATGAGTACACCGGTACTGATATAAATATCCCGTGTGGTGAAATACACCACCACAAACAAAAGAACGGGTATGAATTCAATGAATTGTTTCATCGGCTCGTTTCACTGGAAATAGAGCGCCTGATGATAATGCATTTTTGAATGCTAGACATATTGATTTGAAATCAGTTTTGTTGGTGGAAAGTTCGGTTTTCCCATGCCCCCGCGGTAAATCAAGAAGATGCGGTAGATCGTGAATAAGATCGTGAATTGGGTCGTGAACAGGTTACAGAGAGGGAAAGCCTTGAAGCCACAGGTCAGGGTTGCCCAGATGGCAGTAGAATTCGGAGACGAATCAGCTAAAATAGACGCCTTTTTGGTCTGTGGCCTTCAATGAGCCAGTTCTTCAGAATTCACCCGGAAAATCCGCAACTTCGATTGATCAATCAGGCAACCGAAATAGTGAAGGCGGGTGGTGTCATCGCCTACCCGACGGACTCAGCGTATGCCCTCGGCTGTCATATTGGTGATAAACGCGCGCTACAGAGAATCCGCCAGATAAGACGTTTGGACGAACGCCACGCCTTTACACTGGTCTGCCGTGATCTGTCCGACCTTGGTACATACGCGAAGGTAAACAACAGTGCCTACAGGCTGATCAAGGCGGCGACCCCTGGACCCTATACCTTCATCCTTCCTGCAACCAGGGAAGTTCCAAGGCGGCTGGTACATGCGAAGCGGAAAACCATAGGCCTTCGAGTGCCGGAAAATTCGATCTGTGACGCGCTACTGTCCTCCATGGGGGAACCCTTGATGAGTAGCACTCTGATATTGCCAGGCGCTGACTACCCCATGACCGATCCCCTGGAAATTCGGGACCAGTTGGAGCATCAACTGGACCTGGTTATTGATGGTGGCTTTTGCGGCATGGAACCGACCACCGTGGTCAACTTGGAGGATGGCTATCCGGTTATTGCGAGGGCGGGTCGTGGTGATCCAGATTTGTTTGCTGCCTGATGGTGACTCAACAGAGACATCAGCATTCCCGGCGAGTATAATCGTCAGCAAAACCGTCTTGGTTATATGAGAAACAAGTCTTCTTCCAATTCCTTGTTATTTTTGTTGATCACTTCGATCATGTTTTCTGAAAAGCAATGGGTATCTAATTGAGTCTTATTGAAGCGCAAAAAAGGGTGTTGTCTGGAATGCGCCCCACCGGGCGGCTGCACCTGGGCCAATACCGTGGTGTTCTCAAAAACTGGATTCGCTTGCAGCATGAATATGACTGCATGTTCTTCGTCGCAGACTGGCATGCGCTGACAACCCACTATGAAGAGTCGGAAGTCATCGAAGACAGTGTCTGGCAAATGGTGATTGACTGGCTGGCATCTGGCGTTAACCCTGGTTCAGCAACCCTGTTTATCCAGTCCCGCGTACCGGAACACGCGGAGCTGCACCTGCTGCTCTCCATGATTACGCCACTGAGCTGGGTAGAGCGCGTACCATCCTACAAGGACCTGATGGCCAATTCCAATGACCGTGACCTGGCGACCTATGGCTTTCTTGGGTATCCGGTACTGCAAAGCGCGGACATCCTCATTTATCAGGCTGGCAACGTCCCGGTTGGGGCTGACCAGGTGCCGCACGTCGAAATGACCAGGGAAATAGCCCGCAGGTTTAACCATATCTATGGCAAAACCCCCGGATTTGAGGATTTGGCAAAGGAGGCAATAAAAAAGCTGGGCCGCAAGAATGCCAAAATATACAAGTCTCTGCGCCGAGACTATTTGGAGCAGGGTAACAGGGAAGCGTTGGAAGAGGCCCAGGCGATAATATCTGAGCAGCAGAATGTGTCCCTCGGTGATCGGGACCGCCTGTTTGGTTATCTAGAAGGTGGCGGCAAGGTAATTTTACCCGAGCCAGAATCACTATTAACTGAAGTGTCCGTTATGCCAGGACTGGACGGCAAGAAGATGTCGAAATCCTATGGCAACACCATTGCTTTGCGAGAAGATCCAGAATCTGTTGAGAAGAAAATAAGGATCATGACCACTGATCCGGCAAGGGTAAAACGTGATGATCCTGGAGACCCTACGATATGTCCTGTATTCGAGCTGCACAAAATCTACTCCGATGATGAAACAAGGAACTGGGTGCGGGAAGGTTGTACCACCGCCGGAATTGGCTGTGTTGATTGCAAGAAGCCCGTGGTCGAAAAGGTGCTGGAGGAACTTCAGCCCATCCGTGAGCGTGCAAGGCAATATGAGGAGAATCCGGACCTGGTTAAAAGTATCGTTGCTGAAGGGTGTGAACGGGCGAGAACGATAGCCAGGTCAACTCTGGAGGAAGTAAGATCGGCCATGGGGCTGGACTATAGGTAAGAGATAAAGCCAGAGTAAGAGATAAAGCTAGATAGAAGGTAAAGCCAGACAAAAAGGTAAAGCAATGGAAGAGCCAATCAAAGAAGCGGAAAGAGACGCCGGGGCAAAACAGAGTGAAATGCCATTTGCGGTCGTTGATGGCACACCCATGACCCAGATTCCGCTGGATTTATATATTCCCCCGGATGCCCTCGAAGTGATCCTGGAAGCTTTTGAGGGGCCACTTGACCTTCTTTTATACCTGATAAGGCGTCAGAACCTCGATATCCTTGAAATTGAGGTTGCAGAAATTACGCGTCAATACATGGAATATATAGATCTTATGTCGGATATTCAGTTTGAGCTGGCAGCAGAATATCTGGTTATGGCCGCGGTATTGGCTGAGGTAAAGTCAAGGATGCTGCTGCCACGGCTAGTGGAAGGTGTGGAAGATGAAGAGGATCCGAGAGCGGAGTTGATTCGCCGTCTGCAGGAATATGAGAGATTCAAGACCGCTGCAATGGATATAAATGAATTGCCCAGAATGAATCGTGATTACTGGGTAGCCGGCGCTGATGCACCGGTGATGAATCAGGAAAAGCCCTTGCCTGAAGTTCAGTTGCAGGAAATGCTGGTTGTATTGGCGCAGGTTTTGAAAAGAGCGGAGAGTTATTCCAGTCACCACGTGCAGCTTGAACCGTTGTCGACCAGGGAGCGAATGTCTCAGATCCTCGGAAAAGTTTCTGCATCCGGTGATCAGTTTGTTCCCTTCATTGCCTTGTTCGATCTAGAGGAAGGCAGGACGGGACTTATAGTGACCTTCATCGCCATGATGGAGCTGATCAAGGAATCTCTGATTGAAATTGTACAGGCAGACCCCTTCGCGCCGATTCATGTTAAGGCTCGGTCAGCAAGTTCGGATGCCACTATAAAATATGAAGATGAAGACTAATGACTGAGTTGAAGCAAATTGTTGAAGGCGCAATCATGGCTGCAGACCAGCCCCTGAGCATTGATCAAATGATTTCGCTGTTTGACAAAGACCAACCGGCGCGAGCGGATGTTAAGGAAGTATTGAGCGAGATCGAATCGGATTGCGAAGGCCGGGGTTTCCAGTTGAAAGAAGTTGCTTCTGGATACCGTTTCCAGGTACGCCAGGAGTATGCGGAGTGGGTTGGCCGTCTCTGGGAAGAAAGGCCTCCAAGGTATTCACGTGCACTACTGGAAACACTGGCATTAATCGCCTACAAACAGCCCATTACTCGTGGCGATATTGAAGACATTCGCGGTGTTGCCGTATCTACGAACATTATGCGCTCCCTGCTTGAAAGAGAGTGGGTGAGAGTCGTGGGCCATCGGGACGTGCCCGGTCGTCCAGCCATCTACGCAACGACCAAAACCTTCCTGGACTATTTTGACCTCGATAGTCTTGAGGCCTTACCAACCCTGTCAGAGATTAAAGACCTCACCCAGGGGACTGAAGAACTTGACCTGGAAGGTGGTATTGTTGAGGCTCGAACCCTTGAACTTGGTATAGATGACCTCGGTGAGACCAGCGGTATTGAAGATTCTGACTTGGATAAGGTCACAGAGCAGGTAAATGCCATTCAGGACAACATACGAAACCTGTTTGATCAAGATGGGGAAGATGATGAAGACGGGGAAGATGATGAGGCTGATGAAGATTCATCACTGGATATCCAGACGCTGGTAAGCACTGTCCCTGACCAAATATTGGACGCTGCCTTTGCCGGCGACTCACCAAATAGTGATGTCCCCGACGACAATGGTTCGCCGGACAATGTCTCGCCAGACGATGAAGCGCTTAGGGATTCCGGTGAATCACCTGCTGCTGATACCGATCTGGAATCCTAGATCGGCTTAGCAGTCCCTCCTTTAATGAGAAGCCGTAGCTAGATATGCCCAAGCCTCCTCCGACACATGCCCAGTCCAATAAACTGCAGAAAGTGCTCGCCAGTCATGGCCTAGGCAGCAGGCGCGTTATGGAACAGTGGATCGTCGCCGGGCGGGTAAGGGTAAATGGCAAAACAGCGACTCAAGGCGATCGTGTTACAGTTGAAGATCGAATTGTCGTTGATGGTCGAGTACTTAGCCAGAAAGAGGTAAAGCACCGGGTTTTGTTGTACAACAAGCCTACCGGTGAAATCTGTTCCCGGGATGACCCTGAGGGGCGACCATCGGTGTTCAAGAATTTACCCAGAATCAAGAATCAGCGCTGGGTTGCTGTCGGTCGTCTGGATTTCAATACTAGCGGACTGCTGCTGCTTACGACGGATGGCGACCTGGCAAATCGCCTGATGCATCCATCTTCCAATATCGAGCGTGAATATGCGGTTCGTGTGCTTGGTGATGTCACGGATGAAAAGCTAAAGCATATGAAAGAAGGCGTGCTGCTTGAAGATGGTGTGGCTTCCTTCAGTGATATCCGGAAAGGTGAGGGAGAAGGCAGCGCCAATCAGTGGTACTACGTTGTCTTGATGGAGGGCCGCAACAGGGAAGTCCGTAGACTCTGGGAGTCCCAGGAATTGACGGTCAGCCGGCTGAAAAGAGTCCGTTTTGGCGGCCTTTTTATTCCATCCGCGATCAAGGCAGGCCATTACAGGGAGCTGAATTTCACGGAATCCAAAGAGCTCTATCGCATGTCTACTGAATTTGCCAGTTCCAAAGAGAAGTCCTGATCAACTGGTTGCATGAACCAGGTAATTTACGTCCACATTCCCGGACAGGCGAAAGGTTCCCATAAAGGGGTTGTAGGTCATGCCCGTGATGTCCATCAGACTAAGGTCATGTTGCCGAAGCCAGGCAGATATCTCAGAAGGTTTGAGGAACTTGGCGAAGTCATGGGTGCCTTGCGGTAAGAGCTTCAACAGATATTCTGCGCCGACGACTGCAAACAGGTAGGATCTGGGGTTGCGGTTGATGGTGGACAGGAAAAGGTGACCGCCGGGCTTTAGCAGCTTTTTGCAAGCACTGATGACGGAGCAGGGGTCCGGTACATGTTCCAGCATTTCGAGGCAGGTTATGACATCGAATCGCTCGATATCAGAATCTGCAATCTCCTCAATGGTGGATTGTTGATAGTCGATACTTAAATTTGATTCATGGAGATGGAGTTTGGCGACACTCAACGGTGTCTCTCCCATGTCGATACCAGTCACATGGGCCCCCAGGTCTGCCATTGACTCGGACAGGATTCCGCCCCCACAGCCAACATCCAGTACGCGCTTGTCCGACAAGTCAACACGGTCAGTAATATAGGAAAGTCGCAGCGGATTTATATCGTGAAGCGTTTTGAAGTCACTTTCCTTATCCCACCATTTTCGTGCGATCTCTTCAAACTTGGCGATTTCCCTTGCGTCGACATTAGCCGTGTTTGCAGGCTGCTTGTCCGATCCAGTGCTACTCATGAGACCTTCTCGATTTTCTGGCGCCACTCTTCGACTACTGCCCTGAGTCTTGGTTCATCTAACTGGGTCAATTGATTGTTGGCGTAAAGTAACTCCCCGCCAATCCAGGTATGACTTACTTGGTGTCCGCTGGTCGTATAGATGAGTTGCGAAACGGGGTGATGGATGGGCTGAAAATTAATCCCGGACAGGTCTACTGCAATGATATCTGCCTGTTTGCCCTTTTGCAGGCTGCCGATTTTACTGTCGAGCCCAAGCAGCCTGGCGCCGTTTATCGTCGCCATGGAGAGAGCCTCGAAGGCATTGACGCTAGTTGCATCAGCGCTAACCGCCTTTGAAAGCAGTGCTGCTGACCGGGTCTCCTCCAGCATGTCCAGGTTATTGTTGCTGGCAGCGCCATCAGTACCAACTGCTACATTGACGCCATTTTTCTTCAGCATTTCTATGGGGCAAAACCCACTGGCAAGTTTCATATTGGATTCAGGACAGTGGGCGAGGTGAACGCCCTTGTCCGCCAACAGTTCAAAGTCCTGTTCTATCAGTTGAGTCATATGAACGGTTTGCAGTGATTCTGATATCAGCCCAAGCTCATGCATTCGTTGAATAGGTCTCTTGCCGGTTTTAGCAACCGCACCCTCGACTTCATCCAGTGTTTCGTGAAGGTGGAGGTGCACGGGCAAGCTCAGCGCTTCAGTATGTATTCGAACCTGTTCGAGTGCCTTGTCAGTAACTGTGTAGGGCGAGTGGGGTGCGAAAGCGGTCGAAATGAGATCGTTATCCTTGATGCTGTCACCGAATTCAAGTCCCTTTTGAATATGCTGACCTTCGTTCTCAGCCCAGGCATTGGGAAATTGAATGATTGGTGTTGCGACCTGACCGCGAAACTTGTTTTCAGTAAAGGCTTCAGCAACCGCTTCAGGGAAAAAATAGGTATCTGCTGCGCAGGTGGTGCCGGTGCTTATCATTTCCGCGACGGCTAACGTCGAGCCATCTTTAACGAAATCGTAATCAACCAGTTTCATTTCTACCGGCCAGATATGGTTGCTCAGCCAGTCCATCAATTCTCGATCATCCGCATATCCGCGTAGCAGTGACATGGCTGCATGGCCATGGGTATTCACCAATCCTGCGGTCAACATGTGCTGCGGGAGATCAACTGCAGTAGCATTTGGGTATTGCTCTTTCGCCAAGGTAACCGGCAATAGATCCTTGATGATGCTTTCCTTGATCACCAGGGCGTGATTTTTAAGCACCAAGCCCTCGGGGACAACAGGTACGATCCAGCGTGCAGTGATCAGGAATTCACTGGTGGAGGAGGCCATACAACTACCGTAGGTTGCGAAAATGAGATGGCAGTATACCGCAGGAACCTGCCGTGAGATTTATTGATTCCAAGACGAATTTTGATGTTCTCTGACCGGTTGCGACCTGGTCACGTCACGTCTTTCGAGAGCGAATAAATAATAGTGTAATATCAATAACTTATAGCAGCACCATTGGGCAAAAAGATGCGTGTTTATGTGGGCTTGAATCACTATAACGTGGTATAATTTCTACCTTGCTTGAAACTCCCAATTACCATTTTTCTTTATGCATACTGGCACGAGCCCAGATTGCACCCGGGGGGCGCCTGCGTAACTGAAGTAGCGATACATGTCCGATTTTGACAGTCATATAACTACCATCAATATTGAAGATGAATTGCGTCAGTCGTATCTTGACTACGCAATGAGCGTCATCGTCGGCCGAGCTCTGCCGGATGTTCGCGATGGTCTGAAGCCCGTGCATCGAAGGGTGTTGTTCGCAATGAATGATCTGAACAATGCCTTCAACCGTCCATACATGAAGTCCGCGAGGATTGTTGGTGATGTCATCGGTAAGTATCACCCCCATGGTGACAATGCGGCCTACCATACTATCGTGCGCATGGCGCAGAATTTTAGTATGCGCTACACGCTTGTTGATGGTCAGGGAAATTTTGGCTCTCTGGATGGCGATAATGCTGCAGCTATGCGATACACCGAAATCCGCATGCAGAAGATCGCCCATGAGTTGCTGGCTGATCTCGACAAGGAGACGGTAGACTTCGTTGATAACTATGACGGCACTATTCAGATGCCTGAAGTATTGCCGTCGCGGGTCCCCAATCTGCTGGTCAATGGATCAAGTGGTATCGCTGTTGGCATGGCGACAAATATACCGCCACATAATCTGACCGAAGTTGTCAACGCCTGTCTCGCTCTGATTGATAATCCTGACCTGGATGTCGATGGGTTGATGGAGTATGTGCAGGGCCCTGATTTTCCAACCGCGGCGATCATCAACGGTCGTGGCGGCATCGTGCAGGCATACAGGACGGGTCGAGGTCGTATAAAGGTCCGTGCCCGGTGTGATATCGAAGAGAACGAAAAAAACGGCAAACAGACGATCATCATCAAAGAAATTCCTTACCAGGTGAATCGTGCCAGGCTCCTCGAAAAAATTGCCGAACTGGTGAAAGACAAGAAAATTGAGGGGATCACGGAGTTGCGTGATGAATCTGCTACCGATACGAGAATAGTGATCGAACTCAGGCGTGGTGAGGTGGGCGATGTTGTACTCAACAACCTTTATGCCCAGACCCAGTTACAGAACGTGTTCGGCATCAACATTGTTGCCCTAGTAGAAAATGAGCCCAAGATCCTCAACCTGAAGCAGGTGCTTGAGCACTTTGTTTTGCACCGTCGGCGCGTGGTTACCCGTCGCACCGTTTACCTGCTAAAGAAGGCGAGGGCAAGGGGACATGTTCTGGAAGGGCTCGCCGTCGCCCTATCGAATATTGATCCGGTAATAGCGCTTATCAAGAATTCGGCCAATGCCCAGGAAGCCCGGGAAAGGCTGGTCGCTGAACCCTGGAAATCTGAAAACGTCAGTCAGATGCTGGAAAAGGCGGGGCCGGATGCAGCGAAACCGGAAGAACTGGATGCCAAGTATGGCCTGAAAGATGACGGTAACTACTATCTTTCCCCGGAGCAGGCTCAGGCGATCCTGGAGATGCGACTGAATCGTCTCACCGGGCTCGAACAGGGGAAGCTACTCGAAGAGTACAGGGAGATCATAGACACCATCAGTGAATTGCTGGAAATACTCAATGACCCGGCCCGACTGATGCAGATTATTCGGGAAGAGTTAATAGAAATTCGTAACGAGTATGGGGATGAGCGCCTGACGGAGATCATAGAATCCCAGGAAGATCTGACCATGGAAGACTTGATCTCCGAGCAGGATATGGTGGTCACCCTGTCAAATGGAGGCTATGCCAAGACCCAGCCGATTGATACCTACCAGGCTCAGAGACGTGGCGGGCGTGGCAAGATGGCGAGCAGTGTCAAGGAGGAAGACTACATTGAGCGTCTTATGGTGGCCAACACTCACGATACGATTTTGTGTTTCACCAATGTCGGCAAGGTCTATTGGTTGCGTGTATTCCAGATTCCGCCCGCCAGCAGGACGGCCCGCGGCCGGCCCGTCGTCAATATACTTCCTCTTGGTGAGGAGGAACGAATAACGGCCATGTTGCCCATACATGAATACCGGGATGACCAGTTCATATTCATGGCAACTTCAAATGGTACCGTCAAGAAAACATCCCTCATGGATTTTTCAAGGCAGCGAAGCACAGGTCTGATCGCAATTGAACTGGAAGAGGGCAATACACTGGTTGGCGTTTCGGTCACCGATGGTTCCAAGGATGTGATGCTGTTTGGCAGCGGTGGAAAAGTTATCCGCTTTAAGGAGTCTGATGTTCGTGCCATGGGCAGAACAGCCCGCGGTGTCCGGGGGATCAAACTGAAGACGGGTGAAAAAGTCATTTCTCTGATTATTCCAGAAACAGATGGCCAGCTATTGATCGCGAGTCACAATGGTTATGGTAAGCGCAGTCAAGTCGAGGATTTTTCGGTTATTGGCCGTGGCGGGCAGGGAGTCATTGGTTTGAAACTCTCTGCAAGAAACGGTGACATGGTTGGCGCTACCCAGGTATTTCCGGGTGATGAAGTGTTTCTTATCAGTGATCAGGGCACACTGGTCAGGACTAGAATTGATGAAGTTTCGCTGCTGGGGAGGAATACCCAGGGCGTTCGGCTTATTAATCTTGCCGGTGGTGAGCACCTGGTTGGATTGGCGCGGGTCCAGGAACCAGAGAACAGTAGTGATATAGTTGATGATGAGGCTATTGCTGACGGGACTATTAGTGACGAGACTCCCGACAATTAGGAAAACTAACGAAGGGTTGCAATGCGACAATCGTGTTAGATCCAGAAAACAATCACTTTGAAGGAAGGGGTGCCCGGCCGAGGGGCCGCCTAGGACCCCTGCTCGATGTCTAAAGACGGACAAGAACTAGCTAGATCCTGTCCATAAGTAGAAAAAATTGACAACGGGTTACAACACAACGACAGTGTTAGATCTACAAAACAATCACTTAGAAAGGAACTAGCCCGCTCGATGTCTAATAACGCACAGGAACTAGCCAAACTTCGCCAGCGGATCGATCAACTGGACGAAGAAATCTTGAAATGCCTGAATGAGCGTGCCGAGTGTGCTGTGCAGGTGGCAGACGTTAAGAAGCTCGATTCTGAAGGTGTTGACCCCGTGTATTATAGACCGGAGCGTGAAGCGCAGGTATTGCGTCGAATGACGGAGCTCAGTGAAGGTCCCCTGAGTAGCGAAAAGATTACCCAAGTGTACAGGCAGATTATGTCAGCGTGCCTCGCTCTGGAAAAGCCCCTGGAAGTTGCATATCTTGGCCCCGAAGGTACCTTCACCCAACTGGCAACATTGAAACAGTTTGGTGATTCCGTTGTCGGTTTGCCCATGGTCACAGTGGATGATGTGTTCAGGGAGGTCGCTTCGGAAAACTGCAACTATGGCGTGGTGCCGGTTGAGAATTCGTCTGAGGGTGTCATCAGCCACACACTGGATAACTTCCTTAGTTCCTCGCTGCAAATATGCGGTGAAGTTGAATTGCGGGTGCACCACCATCTTATGATCGCTCAGGACACGGATGAAACAAGGATCGAACGGATCTATTCCCATCAGCAAACGCTTGGGCAATGCAGGGGCTGGCTTGACAGTCACTACCCGGATACGCCGAATATAACGACCACCAGTAACGCTGAAGCGGCACGAAAATTACTGGAAGAAAAGGGCGCGGCTGCCATTGCCGGGGAAATCGCGGCTGAAATCTATGGTTTACGCATTTTGTCCAAGAAGATTGAAGATCAGTCGGACAACACCACGCGTTTCTTAGTGGTAGGTCGGGATGATGTTGGGGTCAGCGGCAGCGACAAGACATCTATAATGGTATCGACTCATAACCAGCCAGGGGCCCTGTTTAAATTACTCGAGCCCTTTGACCGACATGATGTTTCGTTAACCTCCATTGAAACCAGGCCCTCCAAGACCGGTATGTGGTCCTATGTCTTTTTCATTGATTTTGAAGGACACCGGGAAGACCAGGTGGTCAAGACAGTGTTGGATGAAATTGATAAGGATGCGCTCGAAGTCAAGATGCTTGGCAGCTACCCGCGGACCTTATCTTGATAAAAAGTCTTGATAAACGGTGCTTGATGCGCAGTCTTGGCCAGCCGCCTTGATAAGTGGTCCTGATCAAAAGGACAGGGCAGCTAAGCTGTCGCTATGATCCCAAAAGAATAGTCAATTGAACTGATATAGGCTATGTATATGGCAGATTTTATCAATCTTGCTTCTCCAGGCATAAGGGAACTGCAACCTTATATGCCGGGCAAACCCGTTGAAGAACTGGAGAGGGAACTGGGTCTGAGCAATGTCATCAAGCTTGCCAGCAATGAAAACCCACTAGGAGCGAGTCCAACTGTTCACTCAAGTATTCAGTCAGCGCTCAGCGAAGTCGCCCGTTATCCTGATGGCAGCGCCTATCTACTGAAGAACAAGTTAAGTGAGTTCCTGGGGGTTGGTACTGAACAACTTACTATTGGCAATGGTTCCAATGATGTCCTGGAATTGCTGGCAAGAGTGTATTTGTCTGCGGATAACGAGTCGATAGTGTCACAACATTCCTTTGTTGTTTATCCGCTGGTAACCAGGGCTATCGGGGCGGGCTTGAAGGTAATTCCAGCGAAAAACCATTCTCAGGATCTTGGCGCAACCCTTGATGCTATTGGCGAAAAGACACGGATGGTATTTATTGCCAACCCCAACAACCCAACCGGCACATGGGTGCGCCAAAAGTTGTTGACTGAATTTCTTGATCAGGTTCGTGAGGATGTGCTGGTGGTGCTTGATGAAGCCTACTTCGAATACGTTGAGGAAGCGGAGTACCCGGATGGAATCTCATTGTGTAAGCACTATCCTAACCTGGTTGTGACCAGGACATTCTCCAAGGCCTATGGCCTTGCGGCGCTACGAATAGGGTACGCAGTGAGTAATCCGGATATTGCTGATTTGATGAATAGGGTTCGCCAGCCATTTAATGTTAATGCGATGTCGCTAGCCGCTGCACTCACTGCGCTTGATGATCAGGCCCACGTCAGGCGATCCGTAGAACTGAATAACAAAGGGCTTAGCTACCTTGGGCAGGAGTGTAAAAGGCTTGGTCTGGGCTATATCCCGTCGGTGGCAAACTTCCTCACCATCAATTTTAGTCGTGATGCGATGCCCATATACGATAGTTTGCTGCACGAAGGCGTCATTGTCAGACCCATTGGCATATATGAATTGCCCAATCACCTGCGAGTGACGGTGGGGACAGAAGATGAAAACAGGCGACTTGTTGAAGCGCTGGAAAAAGTCCTATGAGCGCAGCATTCGATAAAATATCCATTGTCGGTTTGGGTCTGGTCGGTGCTTCAGTCGCTCTGGGATTAAAGAAAAGAGGATTCGTGGATCGAATATCTGCCTACGACACCGATGCGGAGTCATTGGAATTCGGTCTAAGTCGCTCGATAATTGATGAGAAAGCCACATCCATTGCGAATTGTGCAGAAGGGAGCGGCTTGCTGGTGCTCGCGGTACCAGTACGGTCTATTGCAGCATCCCTTGCCCAGCTGAAAGATGTCACTGCGATTATCACCGATGTTGGCAGCGTAAAGTCCCCTGTTTTGAAAGCAGGTGAGGAGATTTTTGGAGAATCGCCGGCAAACCTCGTGCCGGGTCACCCCATCGCCGGCTCAGAGCAACATGGAGTTGAAGCGGCCGATCCCAACCTGTTTGAAAATCACAAGGTTATCCTAACGCCAGCAGCCTCTACCGATGAGGGTGCCATTAATTCAGTGGAAGAAATGTGGCAGTGCCTCGGGGCAAGGGTAATTCGGATGTCTGCGGGGCATCACGATAGTGTATTTGCCCAGACGAGCCACTTACCTCACTTGCTGGCATATGCGCTGGTGGATACCCTTTCTGTCCAGGGGGATTCCCTGGAAATATTTGAATATGCCGCTGGTGGTTTCAGGGACTTCTCCCGTATCGCAGCCTCAGATCCGGTAATGTGGCGGGATATTTTTGATGCCAATGGTGAGGAAGTGCTGGATATTATGGACAAGTATATGGATGAACTGACTGAGATTCGAACCCTGATCGCGGAAGGGAGAATGGGAGAACTGGAAGCGCTCTTCAAGCGGGCAAAGGTCGCAAGAGATCACTTTTCTTCCATTAACGTTCAGCCACGGAAAGCAAGTGATTAAGCGAGCCCGCTTCGAGTCATGCTTTCCTAAAGAGAGTCCTGGTGGGATTCCTTGTGAGATTTCTTGTGAGAGCAATGGGAGAGACTGGGGTGGCTGAAGAAATACCGGTTATTGCCATCGATGGACCCGGTGGGTCAGGAAAAGGGGTGATCACCTATAAACTGGCGGCACATCTGGGGTTTCATATCCTGGATAGCGGTGCCCTCTACAGGATTATTGGCCTTGCGGCCCGAAATCACAGTGTTGAGCTTGATGGTGAGCCAGCTCTGGCGGAACTGGCAAGGACGCTGGACGTGCGTTTTGAGCCAACTCAAGATCCCGAAGCTCCCCTGCGAATTATGCTTGAGGGCGCTGATGTTACCAAGGCATTGAGGACCGACGATGCAGCTCGTGATGCCTCACGGGTCGCGCCTCTGGCCAAGGTGCGCGAGAGCATAGGTGCGCTACAGCATTCTTTTAGGCAATTTCCGGGGCTGGTGGCTGACGGTCGGGATATGGGTACCGTCGTGTTTACTGATGCGGTGGTTAAAATCTATCTTACTGCCAGTGCCGAGGCCAGGGCCGAAAGGCGCTATAACCAGTTGAAAGATAAGGATATTGGTGTTAATCTGCACGACCTTTTTGAGAGCATCCAGGCGAGGGATGAGCGGGATATGAAGCGAGCGGTTGCACCGCTTAAGCCTGCTCAAGATGCATATGTTATCGATAGTACCGCATTGGATATCGATCAGGTGTTTGCGCTGGTGCTTTCAGCAGTACAAGAAAAGCTGGCAGCAGTGAAAGATAAACTGGGTTGATCCGGACTACCAACGATAAGAAGTTCCAGAATATACCTGAATACTAATAGGACCCGCGCGGTTGGTGCGTGGTTAGAAACGGGGCCATCGGCCCAGGAAAATTTTAATGAGCGAGAGTTTTGCGGAGTTATTTGAAGAAAGTTTAAAGACCATCGATATGAATTCCGGTTCCATTATCACCGGTGTCGTTGTAGATGTAGATAATGAATGGGTCACGGTTCATGCCGGGCTCAAATCTGAAGGGGTTATCCCAAGATCCCAATTCCTAAGTGACAGCGGCGTAATGGAAGTTGCGGTCGGCGATACGGTCCAGGTTTCAATGGATGCCGTCGATGATGGCTTTGGTGAAACACGTCTGTCCCGTGAAAAAGCTAAACGTGCCGAAGCCTGGCAAATGCTTGAGCATGTGTACGAAGAACAGGAAATCATAAAAGGAACCATCAGTGGTCGCGTTAAGGGCGGCTTCACCGTTGAAATCCGCGATGTGCGAGCATTCCTTCCTGGTTCCCTGGTCGATGTCAGACCCCTGAAAGAGAGCGAGCAGTTGGAAGGTCAGGAACTGGAATTCAAGGTGATCAAACTTGACCAGAAACGCAATAATGTTGTGGTATCAAGAAGGTCAGTTCTCGAGGAAGAAAACAGTGCAGAACGAGAGGCGCTGTTGGAGAGCCTACAGGAAGGTCAGGAAGTTAAGGGTATCGTCAAGAACCTTACTGACTATGGTGCATTCGTTGACCTCGGCGGTGTTGATGGTCTGCTGCATATTACTGACATGGCCTGGAAGCGAATCAAACACCCCAGCGAAATCGTCGCGGTTGGTGATGAGATTAATGTCAAGATTCTGAAATTTGATCGTGAGCGAAATCGTGTTTCCCTGGGTCTCAAACAATTGGGTGAAGATCCTTGGGTCGCTATTACAAACCGTTACCCCGAAAGCACCCGTACCATGGCTAGGGTCACTAATCTGACTGACTATGGTTGTTTTGCGGAGCTTGAGGAAGGTGTAGAAGGACTGGTTCACGTATCTGAAATGGATTGGACCAACCGCAATATTCACCCGTCGAAGGTTGTCCAGGTAGGTGATGAAGTTGAGGTCAAGGTACTGGATATTGATGAAGAGAGGCGTCGCATATCACTGGGTATCAAACAGTGCATAGGCAATCCCTGGGAAGAGTTCGCATTGCAGCACAGCAAAAATGACCGCATCAAGGGCTATATTAAGTCCATCACCGATTTTGGAATATTCATTGGTCTTGATGGCAATATTGATGGCCTGGTGCACCTGTCTGACATTTCCTGGAATGAACTAGGTGAGCAGGCAGTCAGGCGGTTTACTAAGGGAGATGAGATCGAAACGGTCATTCTTTCTATTGATGCCGAGCGTGAGCGAATCTCTTTAGGCCTCAAGCAGCTCGAAGAAGACCCATTCTCTAATTACGTGGCGGTGAATGAGCGTGGTGCTATCGTCACCGGTAATGTGAAGGAAGTCGACGCCAAGCAGGCAACCCTTGTACTTGCCGATGAGGTCGAAGGGATACTTAAAGCTTCTGAGATCAGTATGGATCATGTCGAAGATGCCCGAAATGCAGTAGGTGTTGGCGACGATATTGAAGTGAAGATAATCAGTATTGATCGCAAAAACCGCGCACTGGGCGTATCCATCAGGGCCAAGGATCTGGCGGATGAGGAAACGGCAGTTAAGGAACACAGAGAGAAGGAAGTTGATGTTAACCCAACAACTATTGGTGACCTGATTAAGCAGCAGATGGATGGTGGGTCCACCGAATAGCGGTCTGATTTATGACCAAATCGGAATTGATTGAGAAAATTGCTGAAGTCCAGACCCAGTTGTCCGCTAAGGATGTGGAACTGGCGGTCAAGATGATGCTTGATCATATGGTTGACGTACTTGCTGCCGGCGAGCGGATCGAGATTCGTGGGTTTGGCAGCTTTTCTCTTCACTACCGTGCGGCAAGGCTCGGACGCAATCCAAAAACGGGTGAAAGGGTGGAGTTGGACGGGAAGTACGTTCCACACTTTAAACCCGGCAAGGAATTAAGGGAGCGCGTGAATCTCGTCCTGCTTTCTAAAAAATCCTGAAGTACTTCTTTGGTTGCCGGGGAAGGGTTGCCAGGGAAACTGTTTTCTTAAACGGTCACGCCCTGCCCCCGGATCTAGTAGAATATCGATGCCGCTGACAGGACGCTAGAAGAGGATACCTCGCTTATGACACTGCTCAAAAAGTGGCTGTTCAGACTCGTGTTGTTAGCCATATTTACGGTTGCTCTATTGCTGGCGTCTGATAACAGCACAGAAGTGCCGCTCACATTTCTTGATTATCAGACCCCCGTGTGGCCAATCTCCTGGTGGATGCTCGCTGCCTTTGTAATTGGTGTTCTATTTGGGACCCTTCTCAATACCTGGTCGAATACCAAGTTGCTTCTTAGCGCAAGAAATGCGAAGAGACAGGCAATAAAGTCCGCTCAGGAATTGAATGACGAGGCCAGCTTACTTACTTCTGATCCGAATTAAGTATATTGTTGTCCTCCCATGGAAACCTGGCTCCTCTATGTATTGATTGTCGCCGCTATCGGCTCTGGCTGGTGGCTCGGTCGCCGTGAAAGAAGCAAGAATACTGACTCCATCGGTTCAAAATACTACCAGGGGCTAAATTTCCTGCTGAACGAGGAGCCGGACCGGGCGGTTGCCTCCTTTATCGATGATCTCGAAGTTAACCCTGAGACCCTGGAAACTCACCTGGCACTGGGTGGACTTTTACGTAGAAGAGGTGAACTCGATAAAGCCGTGGTAGTTCACGAGAATATTCTAAATCGTGCGACCCTGGATAAAGAAAGCATGCAGCAGGTACAACTGGAGCTTGCGCGGGACTATTTGCTGGCGGGCCTGCTTGACAGGGCAGAGGAACTGTCTGTGGAGCTTGAGGGTGCCAGTTCGTCGGTTAAGAATGATAGCTACAAGATCACTTTAGAGATCTACGAACGCGAAAAAGAATGGGCCCAGGCCATTGAAGTCGCAAAACTCCTCGCCATTGGTGATTGTACGGAAAAATATGAAAAGGCAATTTCTCACTATTATTGTGAAATTGCAGAGGCCTATTTAGGGAAAAGCAATAATGAGGAAGCCCGCTCCGCGGTGAGTGAGGCTATCGGTCATGACGCCAACAACCCGAGGGCTTCACTGATACATGGTCAGGTCGATATCAAGGAACAACTGTTCGACGATGCAATCAGAGTGCTGCAGAAAATCAGGGATCAGGATGCAGTCTATGTCCCGGAATCCCTGGAGGCCCTCGCAATTGCATACGAAGGAAGTAGTCAGCCAAGTGAAGAATTCCGTGCCTACTTGACCAGTTGCCTTGGAGTCACACCCTCCATATCCATAGTATTGACTATTGCTGCAAGTATCCGAGATGAACTGGGTGATGAAGCTGTAGCGAAGTTTGTTGCCAATCATCTCAAGAAAAACCCAACGATTCGAGGCTTGACACAGCTCATTGATCTGCACATGGATAACACGGAAGGGATCGCAAAAGAAAACCTGTCGATACTGCGCAGTTTTACCGAGGCACTGGTCGCTGACAAGCCAGCATACCGCTGCAATAACTGCGGCTTTGAAGGCAAGAAGATGCGCTGGCATTGTCCCAGCTGCAAAGACTGGTCAACTATAAGACCCATATTCGGCCTGGAAGGCGAGTAATCCCCGCTGGCTTATTTCGCCTTTTCTGATGAATTAGACGGTCATCCCGACCACATAAGCCCCCATCTCAACCAAACAAATCTGTCATCTCGCCTGTTCTGAGCAAGGCTGAAGGAACTGGAGGTCACCTTGTGACCGAAGTGGAGAGATCTCTGTTTCATCAACTCTCTATTCCTTCGACAAAGTTGAATTCGTACGAGCGCTGATGGTGGTGCCTCACACCACCCTGGGATATTCGCTAATTCTCCTGACCTAACCTGGTGATAAGTTGATAACGCTTTTAAAGCAACGCTAGATGAAGCCATGCTGAACAAAGCAACACTGAAATTTAATCTGGGAAAGGAGAATTACATGAAAGCTAGAAATCTATTCTTGTCTTACGTCGCTGTACTGGCGGTATGCTGGAGTAATGTACTGTTTGCAGACAACGTTCTTGTAGACAACACTGATCAAGTTGAATCTGTGCAATCGGAAGTAATCGTCAACGTCAATCAGGCAGATGCGGAAACACTGGCATCTGTCTTGACCGGCGCCGGCATCAGTCGTGCGCAAGCCATCATTGCTTATCGCAAGAAGAACGGTAAGTTCTTTTCAGCCGAGGAACTGTCAGCCGTTCGCGGTATCGGCAAGTCAACGATTGAAAAGAATGCAGGCAGGATCGTTGTATAATGACCGTTTCAGGAAAGATAACGATAGCGTGATCTTTCCTGCTCCTTTAAAAAGAAAACGTCATAGGCCATAATCTGGTGGAACAGGTGGGTCTATTCTTAGTTTAAATCCTGACTCAGTTTTTAATGAAAATTAACAGGTATGCGGTTTTCTGAAAGTCTCAATCCATAGAAACCAACCCACACTATGAGCTCTACCGTACATATTATTCTGGGAATGCATCGCAGTGGAACGAGCCTGGTCTCGCACCTGGTTCATCGTCTGCTATCCATTGAATCTGACTCTCTGCTTGAATCTGGAAAGGACAATCCTCAGGGCTTCTGGGAAGATACAGAGGTCTTACAACTCAATATTAATCTGCTCAGGAGTCTTGGCGTCGAATGGAATAGTCTGTCTCAATTTGATATTTCAGCGTCGGATCTAGACAATTTGCTGGGTGAATTTGGTAACGAAGCATCAGCTATTCTAAAAAGAAAGTTACATGGGGCAGTGACTTGGTCGTTCAAGGATCCTAGGACAACACGATTCCTGGCCTTTTGGAAGAAAGTCCTTGAAATAGACAACATTCAAGGGAAGTACATTTTTTGCAATAGGAACCCTCTAGCAGTAGCGCATTCACTCAAGGATCGAAATGGCTTTTCACTGGAATATGGGCTGATTCTATATGGCTTATACGTTGAAACTGCAATTACGGAAATATTAGATGATGATCTGCTAGTCATTGACTATGAAACGATGATGGGCGGCTCCCTCGAGCCTCTATCAGAATTGGCAACATTTCTGGGAGTTTCGGCAAATTCTGATGAACTGCATAAACTATCCGAAAGTATTGTGGATGTAAGTTTAGACCACCACAAGCGTCACCGAAGAACAAACAATCTCCCAAAGGTGCCCTTCAGTTGGGCAGCGCTGCTTAGTGGCATGAGTAGCGGTGCCCTAACGAAGGCTGATGCTCATTCACAAATACAGCGAATTAGCAAAGATGAAAGTACGACACGAGAGATCTTGTCATTAGCTGACAACTTCAGAATGTCTGGTGAGCTTAAAGGGCAGCAGCTTGAGACCACTACACAAAAGAATGAGAAGCTCGTTCGTGACAATGGTCAGTTAAGAGCAGATGTAATTTCATTGAAAGCAGGAGTGGATCTCCAGAATCAAAAGGTTGAAGAGCTGGAAGTAGATTTAGGCAAGGCAGCGAGCAAGGTTGAAGAGCTGGAAGTAGATTTAGGCAAGGCAGCGAGCTGGGAAGAAGAGCAATCCCGGGTGATTGGGGATCTGAAAAAGCAGGAAATACGGCTAAATCAAAAGGTTGAAGAGCTGGAAGCAGATTTAGGCAAGGCAGCGAGCTGGGAAGAAGAGCAATCCCGGGTGATTGGGGATCTGAGAAAGCAGGAAATACGGCTAAGGGAAGATATTTCTAAGTTAACGCGTGACCTGAAAGTGGAGATATCCAGTTTAGAGGTTCAAGCCGCAAAAATAGCTAAGCTGGAGACATCTCTAGAGGATGCATCTAAGTGGAGTGAGAACAAGGAAAAGGATATTGCTGAGTTGGAAACATCCTTAGAGAGTGCATTGAAATGGAATGAAAAGCAGAGAATAGATATTTCGGAACTAAACATGCAAATTGGAACGCTGTCAAAGAAACATGAAGATTCCGAGAGGAAGATAGCTAACCTTTCCAATAAAATTGATGAAAAGTCCGTTGAACTTGAAGAAACGCAAAGGGAAAATGAAAGTGAATTGCGTCGTGTCTGGGAAATAGCAGAACAACACAGGCTTGACTATCTCGAAGTGACATCGAGCCGCTCTTGGAAGTATACAGCACCGATAAGGTCGCTCCGCGCCGTCATCTTAAGGAGGCCAAGGGTCGGACCAGGTGCTATCAAACGGTCAATTGTCTTTCTACTGGATTTGTTTCCAGATAAGTGGGAACTCACAAATAGGCTCGTGCGCTTAAAGCAAATTATGTCAGGTAAAGCGGTTGAGAGTGATTCGCTTGATACCAAGGAAGGGCACCTGGAAATCATCTCGAACAGGCAAAGCGCCAATTTGCTCCTCAGTATTGAGGATATTGCTACTTTTCCAGCAATTGATATTTCAGTGGTCAGCTATAACAATGGGAAGTTCATTCCGGCATTCATGGCTTCTCTGCTGTCTCAATCATACCCGACGGAACTGATTAATCTTGTTGTGGTAGACAACACTTCGACAGATGATACTTTATCTATCTGGAAGAAGTTCCACGATCAACATGTGGACCAATTTCATAGTTTTGAGATTCTAGTAAGACCCAACCTCGGTTTTGGATGTGGACATCATGCTGGGTTTGGGCAGACTAGCTCGGAGTTTGTTCTTGTTAGCAATCTTGATATAGAGTTCACGGGGCAGGCCCTTCAAAAACTACTTTCCTTTGCAGTGCAGGACCAGGAAAGTACAGCACAGTGGGAGTTGCGCCAGCAACCCTATGAGCACCCCAAATTTTATGACCCCGTAACCTTGGAAACTGCCTGGTCGTCTGGCGCTTGTTTTTTAGTCAGACGATCAGCATATGAAGATATTGGTGGCTTTGAGAAACGGATTTTTCTATATGGTGAAGATGTTGAGCTTTCATTTCGACTTCGCGATCGAGGCCACAAGGTAAAGTACGTACCAAGTGCAGTTGTGTATCACTACACCTACGAAGAGGAAAATGAGGTTAAGCCGCTACAATTTTATGGCAGTACCCTCGCAAATTCATTGCTAAGAATAAGGTACGGAAATATCGGAGATATTATGGGGATGATTCCAATGTATTCCGACTTATTTGCATCTCATGGCTTTCGCAGCGAAATAGGTAAAGGGCTGATAAAAAATAATACTCTCAAGTTGGCAGCTCTATTCTTTCCATTTTTGGTGAGCAGAAAGCACAGTAATAGGAAATTTTCCTTTCGTGGATGGGACTATGAGATGTCGCGGGAAGGTGCGTTTTATACTTTGCCCACAAGTAATTCAGATAATTTTCCACTGGTCAGTATCATTATAAGAACATATGAGAATCGAGACTATTGGCTGCGGGAAGCATTGAATTCCGTATTGAATCAATCGTATCCCAATATTGAAGTCATCATTGTGGAGGATGGTTCAGATTCCCAGGTCGATTTTGTTGCTAAAATGCAGCACCGTTATCCCACCAGGACTCTAGTATATGAATCCTTGCCGAAGAAAGGTCGATGTTACTCAGCCAATATTGCCCTGGAAATGGCTAAAGGAGAAATGGTTGGCTTCCTAGATGATGATGACCTGTTCTTTTCTGATCATGTTGAAACCTGTGTTGCTGAATTGGTGAACGACAATACTGTACACGCGGTTTATTGCTTAGCCTGGGAAGTGGAAACCAAACTACATGGAGAATCTTTAACGGAAGGGTATGAGGAGATCACCTACAGGAACAACGATATACTTGGACAGGAATTCAATAGAGAAGCTCTGAAGGCTAGAAACTGCTTTCCCATTCAGGCGGTTTTGTTTCGCCGGGAGCTTTATGAGAAGTATGGTGGTTTGAATATCGAATTGGATAATCTTGAAGATTGGAATCTATGGATTCGGTATTCGGCTGAATATGACTTCAAACTTGTACCCAAAACAACATCAATATATCGAACCCCTTTTTCCAAGGAGGACCGGTTAAAACGTCAGGAGATTCTGGATGATTATCTGCCGCTCGCAATCTCAATAAACAGTAAGGACCTCCAGAGGATTGAGAATGACAAACCCAGCAGTAATTTTTCACTTTAGCCAGCCTGTCGAAGGTCTAAGACTCATAATGATTAATGAAATTCTTCAGCTCTGATTAGGTTCAAGCCTACAAATATGCGCATGCTCAAAACTAGAAGCATTCGGAACCTGGGGTTTATCTTCAGGTATCAACGTTACGTTCCATCACTTCAGCAAAATATTTTCCAGTTTTTCGCTTCATGCCTTCAACATTACCCTACCGGAATCAGATCCTATATTTCTGACCTTGTTTTACAGCTGGCTTTTGAACTAAGAAATGACCCCATGATGTATGAAGCCTGGTATATGCAACACAACCTTCGCCTAGAACAGTGTGCAAAAAGGATAGATTCAACGAATTTCACAGTGCCAGCAATCGTCATCTACCTTGACCTTTCACAACCAGAAGCATTGGCTAACTTAAGCGCCACCGTAAACTCGCTGGAACAGCAAATCTTGCATGTAGATCAATTGCTTATTCAGCTCTGTAACATCCCGCCAGAAACTAATTTGAAATTGGTTCAGGACAGTATCCCTGCTACTCAAATCAAGAGCAGATGTTCAATCTATGATGAGCCAGGAGGGTGCTGGGCGGATTGTTCAACTTCAGAATATGTTTTGTTTACCATCGCCGGGGTGAAGTTCCACTCCTCCGCTACGGTTTTTTTTACGAGGTCACTGGCGGAAAATCCTGACCTTGTTTATAGCGACCATGGGTTGGCTCATCCCCAGACGAAACAGCTGGCTGCTATTCACTTTAAACCGGATTACTCAGCCAATTTGCTTTGCAGTACTGACTACATTGGCCACACTTTTGTATGTTCTAGGAGAATATTACAGGCCTTCGACAAGTCCTCGCTTCCCACGTATTGCGATATGCAACTTGCTGTTCGCCGTCATCCAGAAAAAGCTATTCATATAGCTAAGGTTTTATATATGGGGGGTGACTCAGCGCTTGATCCTGGTGTGCCCGACAGCATCAGGAAAAGTATCAAGGAAAGTATCGACAGAGGTTCTCCACAAGTGGGGTTTGAGTTGCACCCCGTTGAGACTATAAATAGTTTCATGACTCATTATAGAAATATGGGGGCACAGCAAAGCGTCACAATAGTAATACCGACCAAAGACAGGGTAGATCTGCTGGAGAAATGTATTGATAGCATTCACAAGGCCCCGACGGATGTACTCTTTGATATATGCATTGTCGACAATCAGTCCTCTGAATTAGCAACCAAACAATGGTTAGATGAGATCCAAAAGCAGTATGAACATGTCCATGTGATCAAGGCGGACTATCAGTTTAACTGGGCCAGATTGAACAATGGTGCGATTTGCCAGTCCGAGGCGGATGTCCTGGTGTTTCTGAACAACGATATTGAAATAGTGTCGGATAATTGGCTGGAGCAGACCTGTGGCCAACTGATGCGAAAGGAAGTGGGTTTAGTCGGTGGCTTGCTAAAATACCCTGATGGAACTATCCAGCACGCGGGTACGGTTACTGGGGTTGGGGGTAAGGCAGATCATATTCATAGGTTCTTGAAGCCTGAAGATATTCCTCTCACCTGTATTTGCAACCCACTCTATCAAAGGGAAGTAACGGCGGTAACCGGCGCCTTTATGGCCATCACCAGATCCAATTTTAATCGGATCGGTCCCTTCAACGAAGATTTCAAGGTGTGTGGGAGTGACATCGAATACTGTCTTCGGGTCAGGCAATCTGGCCTGTTAATACTGTTCGATCCAAGTTTGGAGATGGTTCATCATGAATCAATGACCCGGGCTCCAAAGGCTCCTGAGGGAGACATTCAACTGCTAATGAAAGCGATCCAACATCACGGTGTTGAAGATGATCCCTTCTATAATAAGAACCTTTCTAAACTAAGTTCATACGCTACCCTTGATATTACCTAGGCCTGGCACATAATAGGTGCTTTCAAGTAGCAGCCTCAGAAGCTGATCATTAGTAATCAACATCGCTTTTAGATGCAATCAGGACCACCTCACTTATTCCATCTATGGCGCCCATTGCCTTGGTCAGATCTTCGGCGCTTGAGCCTTCATTGAGCGTTATGTCATAGGTCAGGTTTAGGTACTCACTATCGCCGGATGGTTCTATGTGGAGCATATTTGAGCGTTTGGAATACTCCTGGATTTTCTCAAGATAGTCCGCGCTGCTGTGCTCTTGTGAGAATCTAAAGCGTAGAATGAATTCGCTCTTATACAAGGCGCCGTAATTTATTCGGTGAATAATGAGGCTCAGGCCAATAACGGAGATGGTTGCCACGGTCGCCAGAAAGTAGTTTGACGTCCCACATGCCATACCAATGGCAAGAGAGGCGAACACAAAGGACGTATCTTTTGTATCCTTGATGACCGTTCTGAATCTGATGATCGACAGAGCGCCCACTAGGGCAAAAGCTCTTGCCAGGCTGCCTCCAATCACCATCATAACAATAGCTACAATTACGCAGACAAACAGGATGGTATGCGTAAAAGACTGGGAATATGAGAGTCCTTTATGGGTGAACTTATACGTATTTGCGATCATAAAGCCAAGCGCAATAGATAGCGCAATATTGATGATCATCTCGTCGTAACTATACGTTAGTAATGCCAACCCCTGATTTACTATTTCTTCTGGCATTATAGTGGTTTCCTCTTTTTGTGGTATTTCATGAAAGATTCTCTGCTATTTCTAGTGTTTCAACAGCTTCGCAAATTTTGGATATCGATACCCTTCGCAGTTGGTAAGACTGAATAATCCTGTGAAACCAGGATGGGATATGTCGTCTGAATTTGACCTCTACTACGGTATAGCCCGCGACCATCATCCTTCTCGTACATGAGGATTCTGGGAATAGTCCTACCGTATTAGTAGCATAAAGTCGCTCATCAAAGGTCAATCTGAATTCCGGATCGTAAACACTAACATATGGTCGCCGCCAATAATCAACCAAGGCAACTGGCCGTATTCTTTTTCGATACACCTCGTACTGAAACTGCTGTCTGACATTGGATGGTGTTGCGATCTTGGTTACCTTCTTTGTGAATTTACTTCCAGTATCCAGAATTGGTTCACCATCGGTGGCTAATTCACATCGATGCTTGAAGACAAGATTGTTATGACGCCCCTTGATTTCCAAGAAGGACGGTGCTGATACTTCAACGTCATTGGTGTAGGTTCTAACGCGAAACTTTGATCGTGTATGAAGTCCGTCATGTTTTTCGTAAAAGCTCGTGAAGGATGGGTCATCAAAATACAGGCTTCTAACGAAGTATTGATGATCAGGCTTGTCTTCAACGTACGGGTCGAACTCCAAGAAGAATTGCAATTCTCGTTCTACATCGTCTCTAAGTGTCTTGGGTAAAACGTACTTAAATTCAAACCTGGCAAAATGAAGTTTAGTTTTCAATGATAGCTACCTTGCTTCCTCGTGAGAGGGTATCCACCAGGTTCCAATCTTTTTGGCTAAAGCCTCTCATTTGCTCAACTTCTGACGGGTACCGCCAAAGTGCCTTGGTGCGTGCGCGAAGGTCGGAGCTCATTTTTGCTGCTGTTTTGTGCAATTTGACTCTTTTCCCCTTTTCTACGATTTTCTGATCATAAGCTGAGTCATAGATCTTAATCTTTGATTGCTTATCGGCAGTTGCCATCCGGGTATTATTTTGAAATTCAGATTTGTAGATATAGAGGTAGCCTCCAGAAGCATATCGCCAGTTTTTCTTGTAGGCGTCCACTGCGTGCTTGTTCTGAACCAGGGCAACGTTATAGAGTACTGCGACGGAACCATCTTTTGATTGCACGCCAATTGCACTGTTCTCAATTCTATTATTGATCGCCAGTAATCTTGAGCCCTCGCCCACTGATATACCCTTATCGCCGCTTTTTGATATGGAGGAATTGAGCAGGGTAAGATCTGTACCCATCAGGTCGATGGAGTCATTCCCATTATCTATGAATAGCGAGTCAACAATTTTGGCTTTGCTAATATCAAGATCCAGTGCATCAAATAGAGCGCCCCTAAATTCAGAGTCACTGATTCTCAAATCAGAATAGACTGCATGGACCATATCATCGACCAGGTAACTATCCTGAAATTTGGAGTTGGCAATCGATAGCCCCTGGACATCATGGATCGAAAACATGCCGGAATACTCAAACAGTTCACCCTTAAAACCACTGCCGCCACTGAATTCACAGTAGGTAAATGCTGAACCATTTGCATTCTGTCCTTCAATAGCGATCGTGCCCCAGGGTGCTTCGCCTCCTGCCCTGCCAGAGAACGTAATCGGCTGTTCTGCTGTTCCTCTTGCAGTAACCCGATTGTTGAAAATGACTGAGGCCCCTGGTTCAAGCAGTATGTTTGTACCTTTCTCAATGACAATCTTATTGCTGAAATGGTTGATGCCGGAGAGTGTAATGTCGCCTGCCCACACTTCAATATTTTCAATTGGTATGTCTTCTATAAAGTTAAAGGCGTCAATAAAGGATATCTTTCCAATATCCGAGTTTTTAGTTGCCTGTCCTGGCTGCTTTCCTCTCCTCTTAACCAATACTTCAAGTAACCTACTGTCTATCTTGTCAAGGGTAAATTCATAGTAGGCAGGCCGTGTTTTCTGGACGGTATATCCGACATCGCTTCTCATCTCTGGCTGATAGTTAGAAATAAGGGAAGCCCTCAAGGTTAACCTATTCCCATCAGGCTGGACCGCACCACTAATATCGCGGTCAGTTTTCTCACCGTTTACCCAGAAGGAAACAGTTGTACGGTGGGGGGCGGTGACTTTCTCGGCATAATTAAGTACTAGTTCCTCAATGGGTTCTTGCCCATCGACCTTAAGCTTGAGTTTTTGTATGCCCAGCTTGGAGAGGGTGTTTGCATAAGCAACATCACTTTCTTCCTCAAATATTTCGGAGCGGACCATCTCAATCACATTTTCTATTCTAGTACGGTATCTTGCCAGGGCGGCAGTTGCTGAATTTGGGTCAACGAGATGGGGGTCATGCATGATTGATGCGCTAAGTTTCCTGGACAGTAGATCAATTTCGTTGAGAAACAGTTCGTTATGTGACTTGTCATAGAACGATCTAAGTACCCTATGCTTTTGCACGATGAACTTGGTATTTCGATACAAGGCATTGTGGAGCTTTGTTCGGCTTACAGCCGTAACCAAAGGCAATTTGTGCGATGAGAGAGTGACCCATCCGAGTGGATCCCAGATCAACGGCTCAAATTTTTGTCGCCAGGGGTCATAATAAATTCGCCAGTTATGTTCTTGATCAAAGTGAGATGTCTGGGTAAGCATTTCGAAAGCAGCGAACCTTCCCCAGGCCTCTATATCGAGTAACTCGCTAAGCTCCTTTTCTGATTTCTCACTTGGACTGTCGTTCAGCAACCTAATTAGCCTTTCTAATGGAGCGTTTGATGTCAGCTCAAAGTGATTGTTAGCCGCAGCTTTATCCCACAGCCCTGGATGCTCGAATACATAGGGTGATATGCCAATGTAGTGGTCTTTAGCGAAAAGCTCACCTGAATAGATATCACCAGGCATGCGCTTGTTGCTTCGCAAGGTCAGCTCTTCCAGTTGTTCAACCATCAGGTGAACACCGCGGGGTCTTCCATTAAGGATTACGTCCACCATCTCTGTTTTTGGGACGATTAATCCAAGTATTGCCGCAAGTCTATAGGTGCTGTAATTTACAATCGAAACCTGGCTCTTTGGTGTGAGTAAGTTGAATTTCCGCATACCCTTGTAGAGATGTTTCTTCTTGGTCTTAATCCGCAGCGACTTTTTTGGAGATCCCCAGTGAAGGTACGTATCTCCACGATATCGGGCGCTCATCTTTCGTACCTCACCATCTATGAGAATCCGACCTTTGACGTATTCCATGCCCGAATGAGGAAGGTGTTCCTCTAGTTTCGCGATATCGCTTTCTGAAATAAAGATGTTAACCGTATCAAGTTTCTGATCTCTTTCGCCCATTATCTTTGGTGAAATGGCTAACTGCAGGTGGCGCTTCATTCTCTGCAAAGTATCCTGGCCGGTCCCTAGAATTTTTACCTCAATGGGTGATGAATTGTGCCGCACACCAAAAGTTGCATAGTGTTCCGTGCTTGCCCATAACCAGTATCCAAATATGAGGCATATGGGTAACGTCAAACACCAGCTCCAATGCCAGAGGGTACGGACAAGGGTCAATGTACTTGCCCCTGGATAAGCACGCTGTCAACATTCATTTCATCGATCTTAATGGCAAAGTGGGGGTCCTTACCATGCAGACTGAATGTGTTTCCTGCACGTGATACATTGTGCATTAACACATACCGAGCATTTATAAGGTCTACGTCTACCGTGGATGTTTCATCCAGCAGCCTTAGATTCTCAATTAGGACTTTCGCACCCGCAGAGTCTGGAAAGTCTAGCCGGAGCTTTTTCAAACTACTATTGATTGAGTATTCAGCATTGAAATGCTTGTCACTACCCATGTTAATGGCTTTAGTAGTGGCCCTCTTTTCTGAAAAAAACTTTTGCTCACCTGACCAGTAAACTGAAATACTAATAGTTTCTGCCTTCGCCAAATTACTTGGTGGAATGTTGATGTCACTAGTAAGCGCAGCTTTTGTCTGTACATAAAATTCGGACAAGTCGTCATTACCATGGTCGGCTATTGCTAAGTTGAGTTGGGGTGAATAGCGTCCAGTGACGAGTTCTCGAATCCATTCAGGTAAGGGGTTTTCCAGCTGCGTTTCAAAGTGGGCCACATGATTTTTTGCAGAAAAGCTTTCTGGCATTCGCCAATGAAAATGCGGGTCATTTCCCCCTGTAGTCTCGAGTCCTCCATACTTTCGCTCCATCTGGTGTAGCTGTAATTTCAAGTCCAATAGTGGTTGTGTGCCACCCGTGGGAGCTTGCCACATAAAAACTGGGTTTTTTATTGCGTACACAGCATTTGGCGGAGGATCTAACCTGATCCGTGCAACATTCTTAGGCAATTCAAATTCAAACTTTGCATTATTCTGGCCCGTTATTGCAGGATACGTAGAGCTGGACTGAGATGCATTGAACCCAGCGCCCGTATCCCAGAAAACAGTCCAGTGTATATCAAACCCCGAGTAGGTTCTTTCAATATGACGTTTGGCGATCTGGAAAGCATCAAGAGTCCTGCCTTCTTCCAGAGCCCACCCTGCCGCGGTTTGAGAGACAAGTTCAGCCTCTGGCACCTTCTTTAACAAGGCTTCCAGGGTTGCCAGTGCTTCTCTTTTGCGTTCAGGTATTTCGTATAGGGTCTTACACAAGCGAATCGAAGCCAGTATGTCACGTTCATCAAAACTGACCCAGGTCTCAGCCCAAAAAAGAGCTTTTTCATATTCTGCACTTTCCAGATAGGCCTCAGTAATCTGGTCCAGCGAATTTCGCTTGATTACTGCAAGTCTATCTCTCTTTTGTATGGTTTCTAGTTCCGCCAGCAGTTCCTCCAATTGTTTTAGAGACTGAGATTTCTGAGTCTGAACTCTTGCACTTTCCAATTTGTTTCGATAGTGATTCACGTAGGTCGATACGATTTTTCTATCCAACTTGTTAATGGTAGCTGGCCGATACTGGAATAAAAGTACAACCGACAAACTTGCTAACGAGCCGAACAGTAGCATCCACCGGGCTAGGTTGGACAATCGTAGTGGTAGTGATCGATGGGACATTTCAGGCTAATTGTCTACGGCTGTTAATACACATGAGGTACTTTCTCACAGAGGAATTTCCGATTCGAACAGCTCAGAAATACTTTGGTTATAATTTGAAAAAGGCTGCCAAGCGACAAATCCTCAACCCAGGGAATCGTTGGGTAGTCAGGGGCGCAAGTTTACATCTTATCTCTCTTGGCGAAAACAGCCTGGGACGCGTATTATTGTTGGAACTACTGGGCGATTACTGCGGCACCTTATCTCTTTGGAAAGCTGACCATGCTAGTCAGGTATTTTGTTTTATCTCAGGTCCACGTATCCGTGATGCTTGACACGTTTCGAGTCAGTGAAATCTGGTGCGCTGGGATCTTTTCTAATGGTGGGCTCCGTTCCGTCCTAGCCCCCTCGATGTTAGAAGACGGACAAGAACTAGCGGAATATCAGGGAGTTGGCTATACCGGTTTGTCATTTCCTGCAGCTGGTACAGCCTGGTGAGAATTGCAGTAGATGCCAGGCCCCTGGCTCACCCAACAGCTGGTATCGGCAGATACACTGACTCCCTGGTTTCTAAACTCGTTCCGCGGGGAGGTGAGTGGTTTCTCTATTCCGACAGGCCCCTGCTGAAGGACTACTCCCATTTTGGTGATGTTACTGTCCGTTTGCCAGAGCGCAGGAGGATTCCTGGCGTGCTGCGTGCCCAGACTGATTTTGTTGGCTGGGCTAAATCTGATGCTATCGATATTTTCTGGTCGCCACGGCACCACCTGCCTGTTTTCCTGCCACGCAAGATCAAGAAACTTGTCACTATCCACGATCTGGTCTGGATCAGGCATCCGGGTTCAATGAAAAAAATTGGCTGGCTGCTGGAGTTTTTGCTGATGCCAGTCACCCTGTTGCTGGCAGATCGGATAATCAGTGTTTCAGAATTTACCGCGGGCGAGATGGAGGATGTACTCAGGGTTCCGGCCGCCAAAATAGAAACAATCCCTCTTGCTCCATACGATTTTGATGAAGAGCAGCAGCCTGGAGATAGTCCGGTTGATATTTTGAATAAAGAGTATTTCCTGTTTGTCGGCACACCGGAGCCTAGAAAGAATCTAAGGCGACTGTTAGAGGCATTTCGGAACCTCTGCAAGGTGCTAGATACTTCGCCCGCTTTGTACATTGTGGGCGGACATGGTTGGGGCGGAGAGGAAACGAGTGACCTTGTTCTGGAGCTGGACCTGGGGAAAGATGTGGTACTCCTTGGCCATGTTAATGACAGTGAGCTTGAGCAGGTGTACCGGCATGCCCTGGCACTGGTTATGCCATCACTGTATGAAGGTTTTGGGCTGCCAATTCTTGAGGCTATGAGACATGGAGTACCTGCGATCACAGGAAACTGTGCTTCGATGCCGGAGGTGGCAGGGGATGGCGCCCTGTTGGTAAATCCACTATCTGTGGGGGATATAGAAGCGGCCATGTCCAAACTCTATCTCCAGCCTGAACTGCGGGCGGCACTGTCGGAAAGTGCCCTGGCACAGGCGCAGAAGTTTTCCTGGGAGCTCGCTGCTGATCGAACACTGGCTCAAATCAAAAAGCTTGCCAGCGGGTAGTCACCGTTTAAGAAATTCGTCCAATGTCATAGCACTGCTGTCTTTTTCTGATAACTTTGGCGAAGTTGTGGGCCAGTCAATATCGATATCCGGATCATTCCAGAGGACGCTTATTTCATCATCTGGATAGTAGAATTCAGTGCACTTGTATTGGAAGTCGGCTGTATCTGACACCACGAGGAAGGCATGCCCATAACCTGGTGGAATATAGAATTGCACGTGATTACTGCCGGACAGACTGGCACCAACCCACTGGGTGAAAGTTTCAGATTCAGGGTTGATGTCGACTGCAACATCAAACACTTCTCCCTGAGTAACCTGCACCAGCTTTCCCTGAGGTTTTGTTTGCTGGAAGTGTATCCCCCGAAGCACATCTTTGCCGGAATGGGAACGGTTGTCCTGGACAAAAGTTTCAGTAATCCCGGCATCTTCCCGGTAGCGCTTTTCGTGATAGTTTTCCAGGAAAAACCCGCGTTCATCGCCGAATACCTGTGGCTCGATAATGACGACACCGGGTAATTTTGTTGCGTCTACCTTCACAGGCCCCTGTCCTGATATTTCAGAAGATCGAGCAGGTATTCTCCGTAGCCGCTTTTAGCCAGCGGCTTAGCCAGTTCTTCAAGCTGATTATCGCTAATCCATCCCTGTCGCCAGG
>MDTC01105456.1_pt1 | contig 99399 bp, 80 predicted proteins | sample 811181 | NCBI WGS metagenome assembly MDTC01 (sample SAMN05326644, study PRJNA326480) | marine metagenome | isolation source: seawater | place: Pacific Ocean: North | collected 2011
ATATAGGTAAAGTTGCTGATTTAGCCATTGTTGTCGGAGGTGATGGTCATATGTTGGGCGCAGCGAGAGTCCTTTGTCGTCACAAAATCAGCGTTATTGGCGTGAATCGAGGTCAACTTGGCTTTCTCACAGATATCGCACCTGACGACTTTGAAGCCCAGCTTGAGTCAGTTCTCAAAGGGCAATATATCGCAGAATCACGCTTTCTGCTTGAAACAGAGGTCTACCGCCACGGCCAGTTACAAAGCTCAAACCTTGCTATGAATGAAGCCGTGTTGCATGCCGGTAAAGTCGCGCATATGATTGAATTTGAAGTCTATATCAATGATGAATTCATGTATAGCCAGCGCGCAGACGGTATTATTGTTGCCACACCTACAGGCTCCACAGCGTACGCCCTTTCAGCAGGTGGCACCATTTTATCACCAGAGCTCAATGCCTTCATGCTCTTACCTATGTTTCCGCATACTTTATCAGCAAGACCCATCAGCATTGATGCACAAAGTAAGGTCAAACTTGTGGTCGCTCCTGAAAATAATTTAGGGCAATGCGTCTCTTGTGATGGTCAAGTGCATTTACCTGTTTTAGCAGGCGATGAGATCATCATTAAACGCAGCAAACACAAGCTTAACCTAGTTCACCCTGAAGATTATAATTACTTTGAGGTGCTCAGAACCAAGTTACAATGGGGAAATCAGCTATTTTAGGCGCTTAAGCGTTGCTTTTTCATACCGCCTACTTATACTGTACCCTCCAAATAACCTATCGAGATACTTTATGCTGAGCCAAATCTACATACGTAATTTTGCTATTATTGAGTCTTTAGAGCTTGATTTTAATCTTGGACTCACTTGTATTACAGGTGAAACAGGGGCAGGCAAATCAATTTTACTCGACGCTCTTGGGTTATGTTTAGGCGCTCGAGCTGAAAGCCAGATGCTCAAAAACAAACAAGATAAAGCAGATATACTGGTACAATTTAATATACACAACAACCCTCAAGCCCAAACTTGGTTACAAGACAAAGATATAGATCATGAAGGCGAATGCATCATACGTCGTCTCATTTATCCAGAAGGACGCTCAAAAGCCTCTATCAATGGCTATCCTGTTTCGCTCAATCAATTGAAAGATTTAAGTGATTTACTGCTTCAAATTCATGGTCAGCACGCACATCACGCTCTACTAAAAGCTGAGAACCAGCGTATCATGCTCGACCAATACGCAGCACATGATGCACTCTGCTCTCAAGTGCAAACCAGTTTTAACACTTGGAAACAAGCACAACATCAGCTCGATGCACTCCAAGAGCGTCAAGCCACACAGCAAGCAGAACAAGAACTCTTAAATTACCAAATTGAAGAGCTCATAAGCTTTGCACCGCTTGAAGATGAATACCCCACGCTCGAACAAGAACATAAAAAACATGCCAACGGGCAGCAGCTCCTTGAACATTATCAACATTATTTGGCTATACTTCGCGATCAAAGTGAAGGTAATGTTCAAAGCATGATTGCACGGGTGCAACAAGGTTTAAGTGATTTACAAGATATCGAACCTCAGCTTACTTCTATCTGCGAGATGTTAAATCAAGCATCTATTTATCTGGACGAATCGACCTCTGAACTCGACATGCTGTTTGAGCAATGCGACTTGAATCCTGAGCATCTGGCTCACTTAGAATCAAGACTCTCTCGCTATCATGATCTAGCACGAAAGCATCAAATTCAACCTGAAATGCTGTATCAGCACTTTATGGATTTGCAGCAAAAACTCGATGACTTTGAGCAAGCTGATACGCAACTTCATGTATTGAAGCAAGAGATTGTACAATACGAAAATCAATATCATGAACATGCACAAGCTCTGCATCGCTCCAGAACATCTGCTGCAAAAACCTTAGGTGAAGCTGTGACGCAGTCGATGCAAAAGCTGAACATGCCGCATGCACACTTTGTGATTGAACTCGATTATCAAAAAGAGAAAAAAACCGTCACAGGTGGCGATCAGGTCTGTTACCACTTGTGCACCAATATGGGACAAGCACTTCAACCTGTACGCAAAGTTGCCTCGGGAGGAGAGCTCTCTCGTATTGGTTTAATTTTGCAGGTTCTCACATCACAAAAAAAAGCAGCGCCTACTTTGATCTTTGATGAAGTCGATACGGGTATCAGCGGTGCAACAGCAGAAGTAGTGGGACAGCTTTTAAGGACACTTGCCAAGCACACTCAAACTTTGTGCATTACCCATTTGCCTCAAGTTGCAGGGCTTGGACATCATCATATTTTGGTGGAAAAGTGCCATGAAGCAGGTACAACGCAAACTCGATTAAGCACTTTATCACTTGAACAAAGGCAGCGCGAGCTAGCACGTCTGTTAGCAGGAAACACCATTACAGAAAGTGCGCTTGAAAATGCAAAACAACTACTGTGTCAGGCTGAAGAGACCTAAGTCCAGTGAAAAGAGAAGAAAGCTTGTTTATCTGCGATGAACTCGGTATGATAAAAAACAGAACAATTGAAAAAAACAAATACTTTTATGTCTTTAATATCCAAAACATGCCAATTGGCTCTACTTTTATGCACGCTGATCACAGCACATGGCTGTTCCAGCTGGGTGTATCGCATTGATATTCCGCAAGGAAATTATATTGACGAAAGACAAGTCAAAAAACTACGTGTGAATATGACGCGCGATCAGGTGGAATATGTTCTAGGTAAAGCGATGATAAGAGATAGCTTCGACGATAAATATGCCTATTACATCTATCATCTTAAATCTGGGAAAAGTGATGAAATCACGCAAAAAAAGCTCATCGTTGAGTTTGAAAAGGATCGTGTGGTTCAGATAAAAAGTGATTATGAACTCAGCCCTGATTTCAATACACCTTTGTCTGAATAAACAATACACACCACCAGCTTGAACTGTTCAACATCATCAAGCTTTCTGCAAAAGCCTTTTTTAAAGAAGGCTTTTTTGATCAGGCTTCAGATAGATAAAATTCAAACTAGCGTATCAGGATCATCGATAACAGGCGCAAACTTACCTTGCTGCCAATCGTCAAGAGCCTGGTCTAAACGCGCTTTCTGACTTGCTACAAAATTCCAAGCCATAAATCGAGGCGGCATTTTGGCACCACCTAAAACCAATAGTTTTGCAAAAGTGTTTGCTTGCACCTTCACCTTGGCTTGCTCTTGTAAAATAATCAGCTGCTTGGGCTGCACTTTTTGTCCATCTACACAAACTTCGCCTTCGAGTACGTACAAAGCCAGTTCTTCTTGTTGAGGCAAAGATATATCAGCTTGCGCAGGTAGTTTCAGTTTCATGTATAAGGTATCGCAAAAGGTGATCACAGGAGAAGTATGTCCGTAAGCCTGACCCATCAACAGTTCCACTTCAACCTGCCCTTCATGAAACTGAGGTAGATCCTGCGCAGGATAATGATAAAAAGCAGGATCGCACTCTTCAATGTGATCAGGCAAAGCTTGCCAAAGTTGAATGCCATGCACAGAGTGCGTTTGCTGGCGCAATTTTGCGGGCGTTCTTTCCGAATGCGCAATGCCGCGTCCTGCAACCATCAGATTGATAGCTCCTGCTGTGATTGTCTCTTTGGAGCCCAAAGAATCTCGATGCAGTATTTCACCTTCAAACAAATAAGTGACGGTCGCTAGGTTCACATGAGGATGAGGTGGCACATCAACACCTTGATGCATAGAAAATTGCTTAGGGCCAAAATGATCAAAAAAGATCCAAGGCCCTATGGTCGTTTGTCCCGCAAAAGGCAGTAAGCGTAAAATGGGCATGCCACCTAATTGCACGCTTTGTGGTTGTACTTGATATTTGATCATCTGTCCTTGAGTCATCTGCTTAGTCCTTCTTTCATTTTGATGATGCACACTCCATGATAGTGGATCAGATGCGTATTAGCGATCACAAAAAAAGCGCACTCTTTCCAATGCGCTTTTTGTGCAAGCAAGTTAAAGGCTCTCTCAACACTTTATCCCAAAGCGATGCCTCGCAAATACATTTGGGGTTTTGCGGTTGAGCCAAACACTTTAAGTTCGGCGAACTCTTCGTGTCCATCCATATCCAAAATCGTAAAAATCAAAATATCACCTTCAGTAAATTGCTCTAGAGGTACCGTTGCCGATCCTGCATTCACAAAATTCAAGATTCGATTTGCTGCTGCGACTGCACCTTTATAGACATTGAAGTTAATCGCTGAATGACCTGCTTGCATTTTAATCGTATAAGGATGCTGCGGATCATGAACAGCTTTTGGTATGGTAAAAAGCACGAGTTCAGGTTCTTTTTCCGTGATCGGATAACGTGTAGAGAACAATAGCCCTGAGTGAGTGACTGGTGTGGGATTAAAAAGAATCGTGTTTTGGTACGCTTCTTTTTTCGATTCTGCTAATACATCAACTTCACGGCCGACCTCAAGTAGAGAGAGACGCGTCTCCACTAACTGCTGTGTTTGCTCTTCTGTCGCCAGCTTTTTGCCGTTAAGCGTAGGACAATGTTGATAATCGATCACGCCTGACTGAGCGTCTAACTGATATACATATGTTGCTGTGGTTGCAAGTTGTAAACCTTTATCTGACGCTTCCCAAAAAGTACGGCAATCATCCTCACCATAATGCCCTACATAAAGAGCTCTTGTTCTCAAGGTTCCATCGAGCTCGACGTTACCTTTTAATGCTGTATCTTTCGTTAAACAATTTTGTAAGGCTGCATCTAATTTTTCTTTATCGGTTTTAATTTGTAACGCATCAAGATAGCATGGCTGAACTTTTTCATGATTCACTTGCGTGATTGCAGCAAAAGACAGATTATACTGCGTATCTTTGTGGACAGAAGTCACACCATGAGGAAAAGCTTTAATCTCACCTTCGCTGATAGGGTGTCTATCTCTTTTTTCATGCTCTGTAGCAGCAGGTAGAGCCTTTAATGGATAAATCGAGCTCCGCACTTGATACACATATTGGCCACGCAGCCAAAACACACATAAATCGGATTGGCGATCATACTGATAGTCGCCTAAAAGATAACAGCGACCCTTTTGTACTATGGATAAAGGCGCAAAATACTCAGGAGAGATACCCCACCCAGAACTTTGTAGTGCAAACTTAGCTTGCAGAGCCCCTTCATATTGCTTTGGATCCGCAGTGTTCTTACCTATACCATACCTCCATTGGCCAAGATGACCTTGGTTGATTTCAAAATAACCGGTACCTCGGCTAGATCCTTGTCTGATCATAACAGGATAAAACTTATCAACGTCATAAACTGAGCTGTCGGATAAATCAAGTTCCGTCCAGGCACTATTGACTTTATGCTGCTCTAAATCATGGATATCGCTATCAATCTGATTAAAGCCGTCTGCAATACGCAGCACATCTTTTTGCAATACGTTACGAGGGTGAGGTAGTGGGTACTTTTTATGTTTAGTTTGATCTGGTGTATTGTGTGTCATGATGACTCCTTGATAATGAATTCAATAAAACAATAAACCTCTTGAACTCTCTTTCTCTCCACATTAACACTATGAGCAAAGGCTCATACACATAAAAGTCATATCAAAAAACAAAAATACTGAATCAACAGCTAAAAAGAAGCATAAAACAACAACAAAATAAGGGAAAAAAACAATCGATTTATAGATATAAAAAAACCGCGCTTAAAAAAGCACGGTTTTCTACTCTAGAAGAGTTACTCCATTCTACATGAACTTCTTGTTTTAACAAGCCCTTTTAAAAAATTTATTCGGCAGAAAAAGCTTGTGCAGCACCCATAAGCGCAGCTTTATCTTCCATACAAATATAAACCGGCACTTGTTGTAAATAATTAAACATAGGTTTTCGTTGTGTGAAAGCTTCGGCAAATTGACATTCTGCTTGAATAAAATCGAGCCACTGTGGTAACACACCACCTGAAAACACGAGAGAGCGAGCACCTTGCACCAAAACCGTATCGGCTGCAACACCTGCAAGCCAATGACAAAAAATTTGCATCACTTTCATGCAGTCTGGATGTCCCGCCAAACCTGCTTCGCTGATTTCATAAGGTGTTTTAACCGAAGTGCTCGGCTTGCCTTCTACTTTAAGCCAATGCTGATACAAATAAGACAAACCTGTACCTGATAACACATGCTCAATCGAGACAAAATCTAGCTCTTGTTGCATGGATGCAAGAATACGCGCTTGCAGCGGATCATAAGCAGCTAAAGCCTGATGCCCTCCTTCACAAGGAATCACAGCTTGAGATTGAGGTGCATACAAAGCAAAACCTAAACCTGTTCCAGGACCCACAGCAGAAATAGGTGTGTTTTGATCAGCATGACCTGATTTAATACAAGCAAGCTGATCGGGCTTTAATAAAGCAAGAGCGTAAGCAAAAGCTTCAAAATCATTGATCAACTTCACACACTCTAAACCTGTTTGTTGCTGCAAATTTTGAGCACAAAGCAGCCAAGGTAAATTGGTGAGCTGCACTTGTTGATCAACAGAAACAGGACCTGCTACAGCGAAACAAGCAAACTTTGGTGGCGTGATACCTTGATCAATAAGATAAGCTTGGTAAGCACATACTGCATCAGCAAATACGCTATAATCTTTGCTTGGTAGCTTTTTCCAGTGTTTAAGTTCAACATGCTGTGGTGTGTGAAATGCAACAGCAAAACGAATATGGGTACCGCCTACATCGGCTACAATACTTGGATGTTTTTGATGTTCTAATGCCATTTTTCTACTTTCTAGTTCATGTAAATCGATATCATACTATTTAATGTTAAATAGCTCAGATGCATATCAAAGGCTCACGAGCTGCTCGACCCACAGCTTGCTCCACGAGCAAGCTTCAGGCTCAGCATCAAAGTGCTCTGCCGCATCAATTTTATGCATAGGTAATACCACTTGTGCTTGCAGTTGCTGCATCAAATCATCAAATAAAACGCCAGCTCGGCAAAAATGCGGATAACTCGAATCACCTAGAGCAATAATACCATAAGATAAGTCTTCGAGTGAAGGCATGGTCTCATTGAGCTTGGTATACAAAGGTACAATGGTATCTGGTAATTCACCTTCACCAGTTGTGGAAATAACCACTAATAGTGCATCATTTTTTGATAATTCACCTAAAGGGAGATCTAAAGCATCTTCATAAACTTCTACTTCATAACCTTGCTCGGTTAATTCTTCCTCTACAGCATAAGCTGAACGCTCTGCATTGCCATGCACAGTGCCGAAAACAATGTGAATTTTATATTCAGTCATACGCTTGTCTCACTTTGAGCTGGGTAAGTGCCAATTAAATTGAGCAGCTAATTGAATGAAGGTCTCATCAAACTCAGTTTGAATGACCTGCTGCTTTTTTTCAAGAGGATGCATGAAAGAGATTGATTTTGCAATCAATAAAAGTCTTGAACTCTCAAATTGCTCTCTAAAAAATCGGTTATGCTTGCCGTCACCATGCGTTGTATCTCCCACAATAGGATGCCTTAAGTGTGCCAAATGACGCCTTAGCTGATGTTTTCTTCCTGTTTTAGGCTCTAACCTTACAAGAGAATACCGTGTTGTAGGATAACGACCCACAGCAAAAGGAAGTTCCACTTGAGCACACCCTTGGTAAAAAGTAATCGCCTCTTGCGCAGCTTTATCTATCTTTGCTTGCTTATCGGCAATCTTATCGAGCTCTTCTTGTAAAGGATAATCTAAAGTATCAGTTTGTGTGAGGTAGCCCCGTACAATAGCATAATAAACCTTATCAACCTGCTGGTTTTGGAACTGCTGGCATAGAAGATGCGCCACAACAGATGACTTAGCAAAAAGCAGTACTCCCGATGTAGGTCGGTCTAAACGGTGTACAGGATAAACATGCTGTCCTATTTGATCGCGTACAAGTTGCATAGCAAAAAGAGTTTCTCTGCGGGCTAAAGCACTACGATGCACGAGCAGCCCTGCTGGTTTATGCACTGCAATCAGTGCTTCATCTTCATAGAGGACATCTAACAACATAACTGAGTTAGACTTCGCTTAAGGAGGCATCAAAGGATCGAAGTAATTCAATTAAAAGTTTTTTATCTAATTGATTCTGCCACACATGTTCAGCCATAGGAGCAATGAGCGCTTTCTTAGGTAGAGGCTGTTGTTGTGTTAATAACGCATGCATCTTAGGTATGAGAATAAATTGCAACCACTGTTCAAAGTTTAAAGTATCGCAGCAAAACGGTTCCGCACTACGCAGAAGTTGCGGATCAATTTCTTCCTCTTGCCACAGCTTTAAAGCTTTCAATTCTGATTCAATATCTAAAAGTATCTGCCTTATTTCTGCCATACCTTATTTCAACCCTTCTACAACTTATATAACATCTTTCATGAACAGCATTATATAATAAATACAGACTATGGTGCTAATTGTAAATCGGTTATAAACGATCATTATTTCCTGAACTTGATTGTTTTCTTTTATTTATAGATAATAATGCTTTTAATTTACAGTTTATTTTTTATGAAACCTAACCACACTGGACTTTATCGTATCCTAAAAGCAACTCAATATAGCTGGCAAGGATTAAAAGCTGCGTTCAAATTCGAAGCTGCATTTAGACAAGAGCTACTGATGCTTACTCTAGCTTTACCTTTTATATTGTGGATTGATATCAGTGCTATAGAGAAAGCGTTCTTGATCAGTACAGTGTTTTTATTACTGATTGTTGAGTTATTGAACTCAGCCATAGAAGCTGTTGTAGATAGAATTGGGAGTGAACATCATGAGCTTAGCGGAAGAGCTAAAGATATCGCGTCTTCAGCTATTTTTGTAACCTTTGTGATGATCGGCGTGACATGGCCACTCATTTTATGGGAACCTATCACGCGTCTCTTCTCTTAATTACACACAAAAGCTGAGCACAATCCAAGGCACTAAACTAAATACGTACCAAAAGATCTCATACAGAGCCATCGCTTGCAAATTAATGTGAGCGAATGTATCTGCGCTGAGTTCTGTCGATCCTTTTAACAGCTTAGAAAAAAAACCAAAAAACGATTGAGAAAAGCCGAAAAGAAGCAAAGCCCACAGCACCATAATACTAAAGTTGACCACTGCAGCCCAACCAAAAAACGCCTTTAACATAGCAATATCCATAATCATATCCCCTGTTGTTTTACCTGTTTGACTCACATAAAACTTAGCACAGAATAAACGATTATGCTTAAAGCTATGACTTATACAAGGCTAAAATGGCCATTGGAGACTTAAATGATACGGTTTTCATTAAGCATAGCCTTTTGCTTTTCTGCTTCTAATTTTGCTTTTTTCTTATCACATGGGTTTTCACACTCACATACTTTTTTCAAACCTAAATTAGCGATACCGCCACAACTACCTTCTATAGATTTATTTTTGATAATCAGGCCAACAGCCATAGCAACAGCCATGATCAACATGATGGCGAATGTAAAAATAAAAGTACTCATTACATACCTATTCAATTAAGATTTAATAAGCTTTCTAAACTCATCACTATAATAAGTTTTAAACTTTCCCTGCTTCTTTTCAATCAACATCACAGCAAAGTGCTGTGCATTGGCTAACTTTAACGCTTTTTCAACACCCATGACAATCATCGCAGTCGCTAGAGCATCTGCTGTCATACAACTTGAATGCAACACAGTCACCGAAGCTAAGTAATGCGCAATAGGATAACCTGTTGTAGGATCAAGGATATGAGAAACGCGCAAACCTTTTTCTTCATAAAAATTGCGATAGTCACCTGAAGTTGCAACCGCTTGGTCACCTGGCTCTATAATCAATGCAACGTCGCGCCTGTCATCGAGAGGTTGCTCAATCGCTATGCGCCAAGGTTGTTGCTCAGGTTTCATACCTTTTGTTTTAGTTTCACCACCGATTTCAACCATGTAGCTCGAAGCACCTACGCTATCAAGCAACTCGGCAATTTTGTCAACGCCAAAACCTTTTGCAATAGAAGATAAATCTAAATAAAGGTCAGCATCTCTTTTTTCAAAGTCATGACCACGCAGCACCAGCTGATGCAAACCCGTTTTAGCCTTAGTCCGCTCTATGATCTCAGTAGAGGGCTGATGCAATGGTTTCTGATCTGGCCCAAAGCCCCACAAATTGACCAGAGGTCCAACACTTATATCCAAACTTCCGTGCGTTAACTTGTGTAACCTTAAAGCCTCTTTCACAACAAAAGATGTATCATCAGACATATGCATCACGCCTTTATCCATTTGATTAAAACGTGAGAGTTCTGAGTCAGGACGATACGTCGACATCTGATCATTCACTAGCTCTAGCGCATCGTGAACACGCTTTTGTAAAGCAATGGAGTTAGGCTGCTGTGCTTTAGGGAAAAGCGCTTTAATATGATATGTTGTTCCCATCGTTGAGCCTGAAAATGAAATCACCTTCTCAGGAGAGGAACAACCCCATGCGAAAAAGGCTAACCCTAAAAGGGTTAGCCAATGCAAATATTGCTTTGTTACACTGAACATCAATTAGCCGCCAAAGTCATCCAAGAGAATGTTATCATCTTCAACACCTAAATCTTTAAGCATATTGATCACCGCAGCATTCATCATAGGTGGTCCACACATGTAGAATTCACAATCTTCTGGCGCATCATGATCTTTCAAATAGTTTTCATAAAGTACGTTGTGAATAAATCCTGTATAGCCCTTCCATTTGTCTTCAGCAATCGGATCAGACAATGCAACATGCCATTCAAAGTTTTTGTTCTCTTTAGCAAGTGTATTAAAGTCGTCTTCATAGAAAATTTCACGCTTAGAACGTGCACCATACCAAAAAGACATTTTACGCTTTGTTTTAAGGCGACCTAACTGATCGAAAATATGTGAACGCATTGGAGCCATACCTGCACCACCGCCAACAAAGACCATTTCTGCATCCGTATCTTTTGCAAAGAACTCACCAAATGGACCTGAAATTGTGACTTTATCACCTTTTTTCAAGCTCCAAATGAAAGACGACATTTTACCTGCAGGTAAAGATAAATCACGTGGTGGTGGCGTAGCAATACGCACGTTTAACATGATTACGCCTTCTTCCTCTGGGTAATTCGCCATAGAGTAAGCTCGAATAGTAGGCTCTTCTACTTTTGACTCAATGTTAAAGAAACCAAAGTGTTCCCAATCTGAGCGATACTCTTGTGGAATATCAAAGTCTTTATACTTCACATGATGCTCAGGTGCTTCAATCTGGATGTAACCACCTGCTTTAAAAGGTACCGACTCACCTTTAGGTATAGCCAATGCCAACTCTTTGATGAAGGTTGCTTTGTTATCATTAGAAATAACTTCACATTCCCACTGCTTCACGCCGAAGATTTCTTCATCGAGCTCAATGTCCATGTCCTGTTTTACATTAACCTGACATGATAAGCGACAACCTTCTTTTGCTTCACGCTTTGTAATGTGATCTAACTCAGTTGGAAGAATATCCCCGCCACCTGACATCACATTCACACGACACTGACCACAAGAGCCACCGCCACCACAAGCACTTGATACAAAAATACCACTGTTTGACAAAGCACCTAATAGTTTATCGCCTGCTGAAGTCGTAATTGCTTTTTCAGGATCACCATTAATAGAGATCGTGACGTCACCACTGCTGACTAATTTAGACTTAGCAAACAGAATAACTAATACAAGAATTAGGACAACGGATGTAAACATGCCTACGCCTAGAACAATTTCCATAAACTATCCTTTTATACCTCTAAATCATTAAAATACATTATAGTGACACACCGTTGAACGATTGAAAGCCCAGCGACATAAGTCCAACTGTAATAAAAGTGATGCCTAGACCTCTTAAACCATCAGGCACATCTGAATACTTCATTTTAGTGCGAATACCCGCCAATAAAGTAATGGCTAAAGCCCAGCCCACACCCGAGCCAAGCCCATACACAACACTTTCAGAGAACGTCAAATTATTAAGAGCCATGGTTGTTACACCACCAAAAATTGCACAATTCACTGTAATCAGAGGTAAGAAGATACCCAGTGCATTATAAAGTGGTGGAAAGAATTTATCTAAGGTCATCTCTAAAATTTGTACCAATGCTGCAATCACGCCAATGAAGGTTACAAGCTTCAAGAAATCAAGATCGACGTCAGGATAACCTGCCCAAGATAGCGCGCCTGGTGCCAAAAATGAAGAATAGATCAACTGATTTATAGGTACTGCAATGGTTAAAACCACGACCACGGCGACCCCTAAACCAAAAGAAGTTTCCACTTTTTTAGATACAGCTAAGAATGTACACATTCCGAAGAAAAAAATTAAAGCTAGATTTTCAATGAATACCGCTTTAATGAAAATATTAAGATAATGCTCCATCTTATTTAGCCTCCACTTGTGAACGGTCATATTCACGAATAACCCAAATTAGAAGCCCAATGATAAAAAATGCACTCGGTGAAAGTACAAACATCCCATTAGAGACATACCAATCTTGGCTGAAAATTTCATAACCTAAAAGTTTACCCGCACCAAAAAGCTCACGGAAAAACGCTACAAAAATCAAAACAAAACTATATCCTAAGCCATTACCTATACCATCGATAAAGCTCATAAAAGGCGGGTTTTTCATCGCAAAAGCTTCTGCGCGCCCCATCACAATACAGTTGGTAATAATAAGCGCTACAAACAAAGCGAGTGATTTAGACAGCTCATAAGCATAGGCACGCAAAACGAGATCGACCATGATCACAAGCGAAGCAATCACCGTCATTTGTACAATAATACGTACACTGTTAGGGATGTGATTTCGCATGAGCGAGATAAATAAGTTAGACAAGGATGTTACCGCCATTAAAGCAACAGACATCACCAAAGCCATATCCATTCGAGTGGTTACAGCCAAAGCCGAACACACACCTAAAACTTGTAATGCAATAGGGTTATTGCTGATCACTGGATTGGTTAAAATTTCTCTAATTGATTCTTTTTGAGCCATAACTATAATCCTTCTTGACGACGAGCGAAGATATAGGGTTTGTAACCTTCATGGCCAAACCAGAAGACAAAGCTTGCTGTTACACCATTACCGGTTAATGTTGCACCCGATAAAGCATCTACACCATAATCACCCGCAGCTATCTCAGGAGATTTAGTGACTTGTAAAACTACGTTATCAGCTTCATCGTAAATCTTTTTACCTTTCCAGAGTGCTTGCCAATTAGGATTAGCTACTTCAGCACCCAAGCCTGCTGTCTCTCCTTGCTTGTAATATACAAGCGACTTCAATGTATTGAGATCCGTATCCAAAGCAACAAAGGCATACATCACAGACCAAAGTCCATTGCCTCGAATAGGAAAGATAACGCTTTCCACGCCACCTTCATCATTTTTAACGAGATAGATGAGCGCATCTTTTTCAGCACGTTTAATTTTTGCAGAATTTGGCTGCTCAGGAACAAACGAAGTGTCCTTCTCACGCGCAGCTTTAACCTGATCAAAAGTGTTTGGATCAATGCTCTCGTTATATTCACCTGAAGCAAGCGTCACCACTTTTGCTTCAATATAACGGCTATATGCTTCAAACACTTCTTGCTTAGACATAGTTGCGGCATTTTGCTTGCCATCTTGCGTATCTGTATCAAAGCCCGCGGCCTGCAAAATATATTTTTGTGTATCCAGCTTGATATTAGCCAGCTGCGTTGACTTTAAAACCGTTGCCGTAACAGATACGATCACAGCACAAACAAAACACAAGGCGACAACAACGAGAATTGTTCTACCTACTGTATCATTCTTATTAGACATTTCGAGCAAGCCTCCGCTTCACGTTTGCTGATGCAACTAAATAATCAAAAATAGGTGAGAATAAGTTAGCAAGTAAGATTGCAAGCATCACACCTTCTGGGAAAGCTGGGTTAATAACTCGAATAAACACTGTCATAGCACCTACTAAAAAACCGAACATCCAGCGAGATGGGTTAGTGAATGCAGCCGATACTGGATCTGTTGCCATAAACACCATACCAAAAGCAAAACTACCGATCACAAGATGCCAATACCAAGGCATAGCAAACATAGGATTGGTGTCACTACCTATGACATTCAATAGTGTTGATGTAGCCACCATGCCCAAAAATACACCTAAGATAATGCGCCACGAAGCAATACGACAGTAGGCAAGCATAAAGCCACCAAGTAAGACAGCAACTGTAGAGGTTTCCCCCATAGACCCTGGAATAAAACCATAAAAAGCATCCCAAAAGCCATCATTGAGAGTATACTCAATTTCGCCTGCCGCAGCTTGACCAAGCATTGTTGCACCTGTATAACCATCTGCAGCCATCCATGTACTGGTTCCCGACATACTTAAAGGGTAAGCAAAGTATAAAAACGCACGACCCGAAAGCGCAGGGTTAAGGAAATTACGCCCTGTTCCACCAAAAATTTCTTTTGCTAAAACGATACCAAATGTAATACCTAAAGAAGCCATCCAAAGCGGTAATGTTGGAGGTAGCGATAGTGCAAATAAGACTGAGCTTACAAAGAAACCTTCGTTGATTTCATGGCCACGAACCGAAGCAAATAAAATTTCCCAGAAAGCGCCTACAGCAAAAACAGTCAGGTAAATAGGCATATAAAAGCAGGCACCGTAAAGCATCAAAGTACCTATACCAGAACTTGCATCCAGTGTACTGCCAAAACTATGGAATAAGTCTACCTGCCAGAGATTAGGCAAGCCGAAACCTTGGCCCATAGCCATCTGAACTTGTAAACCAATATTGTACATCCCAAAGAACATCGCTGGAAAAGTACATAACCAAACGAAAATCATGATTCGCTTTAGATCGATACTATCACGAACATGAATTTGACCCTTGTTCACTTTACCAGGTGTGTAGAAAACCGTGGCGATGGCTTCGTATAAAGCATAAAACTTTTCGTACTTACCGCCTTTCTCAAAAAGAGGCTCAATCCTCTCAATAAAACTTAATAAACTCATTAACCTTCCCTCTCGATAACATCTAAACACGCACGCAGATGCATACCATGATCGTATTTACCTGGGCAAGTGAACGTACATAAAGCGAGATCCTCTTCATCTAACTCTAAACAACCCATACGTTGTGCACTATCTGTATCACGAGAAATCAAATCTCTTAAAAGTAGTGTAGGTAGAATATCTAAAGGCATAACGCGATCATAAACGCCAATAGGCACCATAGAACGACTAGAACCTTTTGTACTTGATGTTAAATTAAAGGTTTTAAGTGGATTTAAATGTCCTAAGAACGCTCGAGTTGCTGAGTAACTTCTAGCTCCTGGAGAAAGCCAACCTAAAAGTTCTTTTTTAGCATCTTCTTCAATGACACTCACTTGCAAGTGATAGCGCCCTAAGAAATCATGAGGACCTTTTGCATGCGTTCCGTTAAGTATGGAACCAGAGATAACACGATGTTCCGCATCAATGAGCTGCTCTTCAATGATATCGGATATTTTTGCACCAATACTTGTGTTGAGCAATCGTGGCTGCTTAACGTGAGGACCCGCTAAAGAAATAACGCGCTTCGTATACAAGGTACCTGTTTTAAATAAATGACCTATAGCTATCACATCTTGATAGTTAATCGTCCACACAACACGCTCAAGAGATGCTGGCATCAAAAAATGAATGTGCGTACCTGACAAGCCTGCAGGATGAAGACCACGGAACTCCTCAACTCGGAACTGATCAATAGTCGGGATATCATCTTGAGGTGCTTTACATAAAAATAATTTGGCATCTTCATTAATGCGGGAAAGCACCGTCAAACCGTCTTGAAAAGCTTGTTGCTCTTTGGCGATCACAATACTTGGATCCGCTGCAAGTGGATTCGTATCCATAGCATTTACAAAAATACCAGCAGGACTTGAATCAATTGCTGGTATTTTGCTGTAGGGTCGAGTTCTTAATGTTGTCCAAACACCTGAGTTAACGAGGTTGTCACGGACTTCTTGAGAAGAGAGTTGAGCAAGAGCTGCACTGTTATAAGACTTAAATTTAACACGCTCTTGACCTTTCACATCAATCACAACGGACTGAAGCACACGCTTTTCACCGCGGTTAATTGCTGAAATGGTGCCACTTTCAGGAGCTGTATAAATTACACCTGGCGTTTTTTTATCTTCAAAAAGCACCTGCCCCTGTTTAACTGTATCGCCCACTTTCACCTTCATCGAAGGTCTCATGCCGACGTAGTCTTCACCAAGAATGGCAACCTGCTTCACTTTTTTAGAGTGTGTATCAATACTCTGCTCTGGCTTACCTTGAATGGGTAAGTTTAAACCTTTTTTTATGGTAATCATATTCAAACACTACGTTCTATCTAAAGGATTTTACGCTATACCTAATACCCGCTTCGAAATGGACCCGACTTGATTTTGCAGAAAGTCACTTTTAAAAGCAAAAACAGTACATGAGCCATTTTTTTGCAAGGCAAAAAAACAAGGTAAGCATTCTACATGAATTTGTAATAGCCCGCTATGAAAAAAGGATTCAGAGAATCTCTTTTTGCATATTTTTCGCGTACACAAATTCGCTCACTAAAAACTCAATCTTTTTCTTATTCCAAAACGCTTCAAATACAAACGCTCAATTACAATGCACCTATCAATAATTAAAGAACAAAAAAATCGTCTTCGGTTACAAGTTTTTGATTTATTTTTTACTACATGCTGGAGAGCTTGGTATAGCCTGCTGCTTTTGCCACTCCTCTTCAGTATAAGTGTGTAACGCGAGTGCATGTATTTGTTCTGCTAATTCAAACTTGAGCAACTCGTTTATAAGTCTATGTCTTAAAAGCAGACGCTGCCCAACAAAATGTTCACTCACAATAATCACTTTGAAATGTGATTCAGTTGCAGGACCTCTATGCATATGGCTTTCATTGACAACATCGAGATAAATCGGCTCTAATGCTGCTTTTAACTTACTATAAATCGTTTTTTTAACGGACATCAACACCTCGTTGAAATCAAAAAAAGTTGAATACACTATCGAAAAAGACACAATAAATATGCACCTCTTTCGATTCACTATTATACTGTACTTTCTTTATTTTATCAGTTTCGAATCATTATTTTATGTGATAAAGTTTCAATGCATGCTATATACTTCAACCTTTACTGAATGTGTACTGTTTAATGTGTACTGTTTAAAAAGAAGGAATCGCACCACTATTTATGACATCATTCAAAGAACAATATGGATCTTGGGCTGTGGTTACAGGCGCATCAGAGGGCATAGGCAAAGCTATTGCTATTTTACTAGCAGAACAACAATTTAATTTAATCCTAGTTGCAAGACGTGAGCAACTTTTACAAGAGCTGGCAGACTCGTTCACATCCAACATACAAGTCAAAATTATGGCTGAAGATGTCTCAGATTATACTAATAATCAAAAAATTATTGAACAAACTCAAAAGTTAGATGTCGGTTTACTAGTTACTTCAGCAGGCTTTGGTAACTCAGGGGAGTTTGTAGAAAGTACACTTGATGAAGAGCTCAACATGATTGCTGTAAACTGCGTTGCTTCTGCACATTTAGCACATCATTTTGGACAAAGATTTAAACAGCAAAAGCGTGGAGGTATCATGCTGTTTAGTTCTCTTGTAGGTTTTCAAGGCGTTCCCTACTTCACCAATTATGCCGCGACTAAGGCTTATATACTCTCACTTGCTGAAGGACTACACACAGAGCTCAAGCCTTACGGTGTTGACGTTTGCGCTTGTGCTCCAGGACCTGTCGCAACAGGTTTTGCTCGGCGCGCTCGGATGAAAATGCATTTTTCTGCTCAAGTTGAGAATGTAGCGCAAGACGCTTTATATAGTCTGGGAAAATATAGAGTACGACGCACAGGATGGCTGGCCAAATTACTAGGTTTACCTATGATATTGATTCCCAGAGCGATGAGATTTCATCTGATCAAAGTGATTATGCAGCGCATGCTTACTCAATAAGGAATATGAGAAAATATGTCCAACCATCAAGCTTCACAACTTAAAATATTACGACAAAAAATAGGGGCTCTTTCAATTTACTTACATAAAAGAGTGCTTATTTTATTTTTTCTTGGTTTTTCATCTGGTTTACCTTATCTACTTATTTTTTCTACGCTTTCGTTTTGGTTACGTAAAGCAGGAATAGAACGCGCAACCATTGGTTTTTTAAGTTGGATTACCATTATTTATGGTTTTAAATGGATATGGGCGCCTTTAGTCGATAGAATCAAACTTCCTCTGTTAACCCGATATTTTGGCCGCCGGCGCAGTTGGCTCTTGGTTGCCCAATTACTTTTAATTCTTGCCACATTTAATATGTCGCAAAGTGATCCTATCGATCATCTGAGTTATCTCGTTTTATGTGCTATCGTGATCGCATTTGCATCTGCAACACAAGATATTGTTATTGATGCTTTTCGTATAGAATCTGCTCCTGAGTCGATGCAGGCTGCCTTGGCTGCAACCTATATTATGGGATATCGTTTAGCCATGATTGTTTCTGGTGCTGGATCACTGCTCATTGCATCGACCTACCAAACGGAGGGAGTCTATCAACTTGAAGCTTGGCAAAATACTTATTTTGTGATGTCTTTATTGATGATAATAGGTTTGATCACGACTTTTTTCGCTACAGAACCTGAAGTCGATCTTTCTAAAGATAAGCAAGCAACACAAGATCGTCTAGAGCGTTTGAGCTTGTACTTTCCTCAACCTATTGCCCGCTTTCTAACTTGGGCACATGAATCTTTTATTGCGCCTTTCCAAGATTTTTTCATTCGCTTTGGTACATCAGCTTTCATTATATTAAGTCTTATTGCATGCTATCGTATCGCTGATATTGTGATGGGTGTTATGGCCAATGTCTTCTATGTCGATATGGGATTTCTTGAACATGAAATTGCAACCATCAGTAAATTTTATGGCGTGATCATGACCATCACAGGTGCACTCATTGGGGGTGTTGTACTGGCAAAATTTGGTACTTTGCGCACATTACTACTGGGCGCAGTTTTAGTCGCTGCTACCAATTTACTTTTTATTGTGCAGTACTACGCAGGTCATAACACTCTTTTGCTCACTGTTGTGATTTCCATTGATAACCTCAGTGCTGGTTTAGCAACTTCAGCATTTGTTGCCTATTTATCCAGCTTAACCAATGCGGGTTACTCAGCAACACAGTATGCACTTTTATCTTCTCTTGTCGTGCTGCTACCTAAGTTTATTGCAGGCTTTTCAGGATTGTTTGTGGAACACTTTGGTTACCCCATATTCTTTTTTGGTACAGCTATTTTAGGGATTCCAGTTGCGGGATTGATTCTTGTAATCATGAAACAACCTGATCCTAAGGTGTCTCATGAAAAAAAAGCGGATATTGTATAAATATCCACTTTCTTCAATAGGTGAGATAATAAGCTGATTAATCTCTGAAGTTATTAAACTGCAAAGGCTGGCCTAGGTCAGCCTCTTTCAATAAAGCGATCGTATTTTGTAAATCATCACGTTTTTTCCCTGTTACACGAACTTGATCACCTTGAATTGCAGCTTGCACCTTACACTTGGCTTCTTTGATGGTCTTCACAATTTTCTTCGCGAGAGGCTGATCAATACCTTGCTTAAAGGTACAGTTTAACGTGAATGTTTTACCACTATGCAAAGCATTTTCATCAAGCTCCATCGCGGCGGTATCCACTTGGCGTTTTACTAAGTTATTTCTTAGAATATCGACCATCTGCTTACACTGGAAATCAGCTTCTGCTTTTATCTTTACCTGATCATTTTCAAATTCAAAACTCGCTTCTACACCTCTAAAATCAAAGCGTGTAGCAAGTTCTCTTGTTGCATTTTCAACTGCATGTCGTAACTCGACATTATCAATTTCAGAAACAATATCAAATGAAGGCATAATATGGGGGTTCCTTTGTTCTCTAAAAATTTATACTCTACATCGCACTCAAGTATCGCACTAGGGCAAATGTAGCACTTTAACATTCGTATGGCCTTGTTCTTGAAGATACAAGGCTTGTAGCTGGCTCATCACACCTCGATCACAATATAAAGCATATTGCCTTGAATGGTCGACTGAAGAGAAGTAACGTCTTAGTTTATAAAAAGGTACATGCTTCACGTCTAAGTCATCTAACTGTAAAGGCCGGCTTTCATGCTCTTCTGGAGCGCGGATATCAAGTACAACCATGTTTTCAGCTTCTAATTGGCTTACAGCAACTGCTTCACCTACTTTTTTATCCGCTTCATCTGCTATCTCACGGATGTCTTGCATCACTGTTTGCGCTAACACGCGCTCAATTAAGTCTTCTGAAAACTTTTGCTCTTCCTCTTCGACGCGACTAAGAACCGCTTTAATTGTAGGCTTTTGTGAAATCACTCCACAGTATTCTGGCATGGTGTCAGCAAATTGTGCCGTACCTATTTCTTTAGCTTTATCAATAATAACTTGTTTATCGGTCGCAACAAGAGGTCTTAAAATAAGATTAGACGTTGCCCTGTCAATCACATTCAAATTGGTCAGGGTTTGACTGGAAACTTGTCCTAAACTTTCGCCTGTCACTAAACCTTGGATTTGAAATCTATCCGCAATTTCAGATGCAATACGTATCATCATACGCTTGAGCACAACACCCATCATGCCTTGATCGATGCGCTCTAAAATTTCTTCTACTACAGGTTCAAAGGGGACGGAAATAAAGCGGACTTTATGTGACTCTCCATACTTTTGCCATAAATAATAAGCCGCTTGTTTGACGCCTGTTTCATGAGCTGGACCGCCTAGGTTAAAGAAGCAGTAATGAGTTCTACATCCTTTGCTGATCATCTCAAAGCTTGCAACGCCTGAATCATAGCCACCTGACATCAGCGATAAAACATCTTCTTGAGATGCAATAGGGAAACCACCTAAACCGCGTTGTTCTTGATGCACAATAAAAAGCTTATCTTCTTGCAATTCAAGTTTAATGGTCAGTTCAGGAGAGGAAAGTGAAACACCTCGTGCTTGCGTATACTGGTTCAGTCCGCCTCCAATATAACGTTCCATGTCAGTTGAGGAGAAGCTGTGTTGACCTTTACGCTTCACGCGTACACAAAAGGTTTTATCCACCAAAGCATCTTGATAAACATCTTTGGTGATCAAAAAAGCTTGCTCAAGATCGACAAAATCATGTTCAAAAACCTCAGCAAAGCTATGGATCCCTGGGATATAGCGCAAACGCTCTGTCACTTTATCTTTTTGTGCTATGGCTGTACCTTTCAGCACAACGGTTATACGATCCCAGCTCTTTTGTACCGCAATATGGGGATCGACTTTACGTAATACTGTACGCAAGTTACCCTCAAGCAACTTAATACAACGCATTCTTACCGATTTACTTTTAATCGTGATCTCTGGATACAACTTTAAAACAAATTTCATCAGCCTGACTTGAAGGTTTCTCTCTGCTTTTGTATAACATACCACAAAGAGGTAACGCCTTTTCCCCATATCAATAAAAAGGCTAATTCTAACAAAAATCAGAGAAAATCACAGTATTTTAGCGACTAAAGTTTGATTTATAAGACAAGAAAGTCAAATACCTACTATAAATAAACGATATCTATAAAAAAGCCAAGATATAACAATCTTGGCTTAGGTAAATAGGACGGGAGCACCCTATCGTATCAGGGACTTTCTCTTTGATATCACCCTCATTTTACTTTTTCAGGAACACGCTGAGGTAATACACGTCCTTTTTCTGAATACTTTACTCTAGGTAAAAGTCTTGTACCCACCCAATCTCGTAACTCACCCGCTAAGCGATTTGCTGTAGGTTCAAGATTTGGGGTATTGATCAAGTTTGTTGTCTCATTTCTATCAGCCTGTAAATCATAGAGTTCAAATTCTCGCAAGCCATAATTATAAATAAGTTTCATATTATCTTGAATAATAGCGCTTGTAGGATGATTATCCCAAAGCCTTGACGGGCTCATAGGATAATGCCAAAACAAATATCGATTTCTTAGCGTATCTTTTGAAGAATTATTAAATAAAATAGGGCTTATATCTACACCATCTAGATCTCGATATGTGTTGACGTCAGAGTTATACAATGTCGCTTGGGCATCGTATTGAACACCTGCTAGAGCATTAAAAGTCGGAAAGAAATCAACATTGATAACAGGAATATCGCTCTCAGTATTAGCTTGTATCCGATTATCCCAACGTACCATCAAAGGTACCAGTACCCCCCCTTCGTATATGTTACCTTTCGCCCCACGCAGTGGTTTTTGACTAGATTGAGTTACGAACCCACCATTATCTGCATAAAAGATAACAATAGTGTTATCGATAAGCTTAGCACCATTAGGTTTAGCGCTATTTTCAGGCGTTTGTTCAAGATATTTAAGGATACGACCAAAATTATCATCAAGATTTCTTAACATGGCTGCATAGTTTAAATTACAATGCTTTTGACCTGTACCACATTGCGGTGTTCCACGACCCCAGCAACCTCCAGCTCCTGGGGCACATTTCTGCTCATGTAAATTGATTCCTTTCGCTTGAGCTTCCTGTCTTATTCGATCTTGATATTCTGTAGTCACTTGTATTGGTGTATGCACAGCAAAGTGTGAAAAATACATAAAGAAAGGATTTTCAGGACTTCTTATATTACCCATCCAATCAATAGCGAGTTGAGTTAAATGATCCGTAACGTAAGCTTTAGGTGCTACAGTACCTAAATTAGGAAGTGATGGGAATTTCCCTTGATCATTAGCAAAAAAGCCATGTGATTCATCTTTATTTGGAGGAGAATGGTGATGGTTGCCACCATAGTTTACATCAAACCCTTGCTGCTCTGGAGACTCGTTTGCTGGACCATTTTCAGCAGATAAGTGCCACTTACCAAGATGAATTGTTTGATAGTTTTTTGTTTTTAAAGATTCAGCTATCGTATAAAAATCTGTAGATAATGATGTTTTGCTTTGAGGCTCCAACATAGAGTAAGCGAATTGATTATTTGGTTTATAAGTCTGCAAACTTTTCCTTTCTCCTCCAACTTTATAGACTCCTGTTGTCACACCGTACTTACCAGACATGAGCGCAGCTCGACTCGGTGCACACAAAGGTGATGTATACGCTCGAGTAAAAGAAAGGCTTTGTTTACGAAAAGCATCAATATTAGGCGTTTGGTAGAAATCACTGTCCCATAGATCAGTCCACCCTAAATCATCAATATAGATAAAAACGATATTCGGTGGCCTTGCATTCGCATCTAGATCCACATCTGGAATCGCACCTGGAATCGCACCTGGAATCGCACCTGGAGTCGCACCTGGAGTCGCACCTGCATTCGGCCCTATGCCTTGCTCATCAGAGGCTAGTGTTGAGTCCTGGCTACTACAGGCCGCATTAAAAAGTACTAATAAAATCAAATATAATATTTTCATGAGGCCTCTCCAAGTACTGCATTATAAATGCGCTGCTTTATAAACTTTTAAGTGTGTACATCTACTTTTCATAACTAAAAGGCTCTGCTCTTTAGTTTTTAGCTGGTCTTTTTTCAACGCTAATCGGATCAGCGATTAATGGCTTACCTTGCACAATGCTGATTTCTACACGGCGGTTTTTAGATTTATTGATAGGTGAATTATTAGGTGCTCTAGGTTCATTATCAGCAACAGCTTTGAGCGTGAGTCGTTTCGAATCAAAGGTTTTCACCTTCAACATTTCCGTCACTACAGCCATAGAGCGTCGGCTAGAAAGATCCCAGTTAGAGCGATACATCTCGTTACTAATTTGGGTGTCATCAGTATGCCCTGTAACCGTGATATTGCCTGGAATTTCGTTCAGAACTCCAGCTATCTGACGGATGATAGGTTTAAATCTAGGTTGCAAAAAGCCAGAGCCTGCTGCAAAAGATCCTTTCTCATTGATGCGAATAATCATCTCTTGTCCTTTTGACTCAATCTCAATTGAACCATCATGTACTTGCTCTTGTACACGCGTCATCAATTTCTTCAGTTGATCAAAATCTTGCTGATTCATCGCACTTTCTGTGGGGTTACTTGTAGTTTGTTCTGATTCACTTTCTTTTTGTACAGCTTCTTGAGATTGTCCACCATCGTCTTCTTCTCCACCCACTTTTTCACTACGACCTGGTTGGAATTCCAAAGAAGATTGAGTTGTATCAATAGTTTTCTGATTCAGAACTTGAATCGGTGTATCATCTGGCTTACCCGGACGAAATTCCAGGGCAATAATAGAGGTACCTTTAGGGATATCTTGGACTTCAATTTGATGCTGAACCCCGAAAGCATATTTCATAGAGCCTGCTAACTGCTTAAACTTTAAAACGTCCATTTCAGAAAAAGCCAAAAGTAAGACGAAAAAACACATTAAGAGCGACATCAAATCGGCAAAAGTGGTCATCCATGCAGGAGCACCAGGTGGAGGACATTTACACTTTTTTCCCTTGCCCATACACTAAGCACCTTCTGCATCAACATCAAATTCGCGTTTTTTCTCATTCAAATAATTTTTCAGAAAAGATTCTATAACGCGAGGATTAAGTCCATCTTGAATACCTAAAATAGCTTCTAAGCACATTTGACGAATGAGAATCTCTTCATTCATTCTCAGCTCAAGCTTATCCGCTACAGGCAATGCAATCATATTGCCTATAATAGAGCCGTACATAGTGGTTAACAAAGCAACAGCCATTGCAGGACCAATGGCTTTAGGATCATCCATATTAGCAAGCATTCCCACCAGCCCAATCAAAGTACCAATCATACCCATTGCAGGTGCGACATCACCGAGCTTCTTAAAAAATGAAATACATAAAGAATGACGTTCTGTCGTGAGTTCAATATCTTGCTCAAGTGTCTGAGTGACTACATCAGCGTTATGGCCATCCACTAACATATCTACCGCTTTTTGCATAAAAGGGATGTTAATTTCTGCTTCTTGCAGCGCAAGAAAGCCATTGCGTCTTGCTGCATCAGCAAGACTTACGCATAATTCAATCACACTAACAGGATCTTCAACTTTGAAAGCGAAGGCTTTTGCCATGGTTGCAAAAACTTTGAAGAACTGGCCCATGCTATAACGAACCATCATAATAAACACACTACCACCGACTACGATCATGAGTGAAGGAGGGTTGACAAAAGTCATGAACTCAGCACTTTGTGCCATAGCCATGAACACCAAACCAAATCCACCAGCAAGACCAACAAGAGTTGCTAAATCCACAAAAACACCTATATCCTATTAGATATGTACTCTTCTTATCGGCGTTAGCGGTTCAAATTTAGTAAAAAATAAAAGATTCTTTCGATAAATAAAATAAAAATTCTTAATATCACAAAGATAACTACATTTTTAATTCAAATTAGCATAAAATACTTATTTTTATACATCCCGTATTTTTGTGAATCAATCTGGAGAGCGCTGTGAGCAAAAAAGTCAAAAAATCAAGCTTTGAAGCCACAATGCAGGAGTTAGAGCAGGTGGTAACGGCTTTAGAACAGGGTGATTTAAACCTTGATGACGCGCTAAAAGAATTCGAAAAAGGCATATCTTTAGTACGCTCAAGTCAAAAGGAGCTTGAACAAGCGCAACAAAAAGTAACTCTACTTATGCAAGAAAGCGACGAACTCACATCTTTTGATTCTGGAGCGTCTTCGTAATGTCTGTTCAGCAGCAGCTACAAAGCTGCCAAAGCCATATTCAAAAACAACTCACACACGAGCTATCTCAACTAGAGCACTATGATTGCACACTGAAATCAGCGATGCAGCATGCCTTACTACTCGGCGGCAAACGTATACGCCCTTTTCTTATCTATGAATTAGGCCAGTTGTTTCATCTCTCATCGGAAGTGCTGGATCCTCTAGCTATCGCCATTGAATGTATCCATACTTACTCTCTTGTACATGATGACCTACCAGCAATGGATGACGACGCAATACGTCGAGGTCAGCCCACCGTACATATCAAGTTCGATGAGGCAACAGCTCTTTTAGTAGGTGATGCGCTACAAACCCTTGCTTTTGATGTGCTCTCTCGTCCTTGCCAAACATTACAGCCAATCCAGCAACTCAAAATAATTCAAGCTTTAACTCGCGCTGCGGGTTATCATGGTATGTGTAGTGGTCAAGCACTCGATTTACAAGCCACCAACGAGCGTGTTTCTTTAGATCAATTGATGACTATCCACCAGCTCAAAACGGGTGCTTTAATAAGCGTAACAGCCGAAATGATAGGCATCGCAGCATCGGTACAGCCAGATGTCTTAGTATCTATGATTCAGTTTACCCAAAATATCGGGCTTGCCTTCCAAATCCAAGATGATATTTTAGACGTGACAAGTACAACAGAAATCCTAGGCAAACCCCAAGGTTCTGATGAGCAAGCAAATAAAAGTACTTATCCAAAACTAATGGGATTAAGTGAAGCAAAAGGACAAGCAGAATATCTTATAGAGCAAGCTATACATCAACTTAAACTACTTCATATGGAAACTCATATATTGGAAGAGTTCGCTTTATTCATTGTTCAACGTGATACTTAACGAAAAGATAAAACTATGTTATTAGACTCTATTCACCTTCCTCACCAAATGAGGGAACTACAAGAAGATCAGCTATCTACCTTCGCTGATGAATTAAGAGGCTTTCTGTTATCCTCTGTTAGTCAATCTTCAGGGCACTTTGCATCAGGTTTAGGTACAGTTGAGCTGACAGTTGCACTACATTATGTGTACCAAACACCTTTTGATCAAATTATCTGGGATGTAGGACATCAAGCTTATCCTCATAAAATTCTAACCGGTCGTAAAGACAAGCTTCATACTATTCGTCAAAAAGAAGGCTTACATCCTTTTCCATGGCGAGAAGAAAGCGAATACGATACCTTTTCTGTTGGACACTCAAGTACATCTTTAAGTGCCGCTTTAGGCATGGCCATTGCAGCAGAAAAAGAGCAGCAAGGCCGCAAAGTCGTGGCTGTGATTGGTGATGGTGCGTTAACTGGCGGTATGGCATTTGAAGCACTCAATCATGCTGGAGATTTAAAAAAAGATATGCTCATTATTCTCAATGATAATGAAATGTCTATTTCTGAAAATGTAGGTGCTCTCAATAATCATCTGTCACGTATCTTATCTGGAAAGCTGTACACAACGCTGCGTGAAGGAGGCAAAAAAGCGCTCAAAGGTATGCCGACCATCAAAGAGCTCGCACGCCGTACAGAAGAACATCTCAAAGGTATGGTGGTTCCTGGAACTTTATTTGAAGAGCTAGGCTTTAATTATATTGGCCCTATTGATGGGCACGATGTCAAAGGTCTGGTTGCTACGTTGAAAAATATGCGTGAACTCAAAGGCCCGCAAATACTTCATATCATGACCAAAAAAGGAAAAGGCTATGCGCCAGCTGAAGCCGATCCTATTGGTTGGCACGCTGTACCTAAGTTCAATCCAGACACTTTTAAGAAACCTCCAGTAGCTAAAACTTCACCTACCTACTCACAAGTTTTCGGGCAATGGCTATGCGATATGGCGCAACAAGATCCTAAACTTATGGCTATTACGCCTGCTATGCGTGAAGGTTCGGGTATGGTTGAGTTTTCTCAGAAATTCCCTCACCAATATCTTGATGCCGCAATTGCTGAACAACATGCCGTGACACTTGCAGCAGGACTCGCTTGCGCACATCATCCTACTGTTGTTGCTATTTATTCTACTTTCTTACAGCGCGGTTACGATCAGCTCATTCATGATGTGGCTTTGCAACAGCTTCCTGTTTTATTTGCCATAGATAGAGCCGGCATTGTGGGCGCAGATGGTCCAACACATCAAGGTGCATTCGATATCAGCTTCATGCGCTGTGTACCCAATATGGTCATTATGACACCTTCTGATGAGCAAGAGTGTCGTAACATGCTCTACACGGGATACTGTCTTGGTCGTCCTGCCGCAGTACGCTATCCCAGAGGTCAAGGCATAGGTGCTGAATGTGACGGTACGATGCAAAAATTACCTATTGGTCAAGCCAAGCTGCTACGTCAAGGACAAGACTATGCTCTACTCAATTTTGGACATCTGTTACCTGAAGCGCGCATTGTTGCTGAACGGATGAACCTGACTCTAGTCGATATGCGTTTTGTTAAACCTCTTGATATAGATATGATTCAAAAGCTTGCTGAACATCATACCGGTTTTATCACACTTGAAGAGGGTAGTATTGCTGGAGGAGCTGGAAGTGCTGTAATTGAAGCATTAATGCAACATACTATATTGAAGCCTACATTAACTTTAGGTCTACCTGATACATTTATTAAGCATGGTGCTACAGAATTGATTAGGCAAGAGCTACAACTTGATGCCCAAGGTATAGAGCAAAATATAAAACGTCATTTTAATCTAGCCTAGCTTGTAGAGATCTTATCCGTAAGATCTCTGACATAATACAAAAAAAGAAACTTAAAAGCTTATGCCTACACTAACGTAATAAGACATACGGTTATCTAAGTCTTTGGTCAAAGTTGTTTCTTCACCACCTTTGCTATCAGTTTCGATTTCGCCATCAAAGAGGTAATTAGTGCCCACTCTGAAATTCAAGTTCTCATTGACTTTCCATTTTGCTGCAAGCCCTACCATCTGATGTTCAATCGTCATGACTTCATTTTCAGCAATAAAGAATGTAGAACCCATACCACCAAAAGCGAGATCTAACGTAAGATAATCCACAGGCTTATAGCTTATATTTATGCCTCCAGTAGATAATCCATTATTTTGGAACCCTAAGTGCCATTGCTCGTTAATGGTTATGTCCGCATCAAATAAAAGATCCCATTCAGAGTTAACGGTATTATGCGAGTAACCCAAACCCAAGCCTGCTACCATATCAAGCCCGAAAATCTTATGTTCCTTCAAAGCAAGAATACCTGCATCATAAGTACGGGAGTCACTCATACTCACCGCATCAGCAAGATATTGATGAGAAACATTAGCGACTGTTTTGATATACCATGTGGGTGCAACATGATAACGTACTCCCACTCCTGCGCTGTTAGAGCGCACGTCATGACTTGTAAGGTAAGAACTTCTTATATTATCGCGTTGGTAATGCGTGTTGAAAGAAAGGTTAAGCTTAGATGTTGCATCGTAACTGTAGTCAAGGTCAATTGCCCACTGCTTCATGCTTGATATCTGTTGATTAGAAGTTTCATCTTTTTTCTTACCCAAGAATTGCCCCGTCAAGTCAGCTTCAAAGTGATGCAAGCTTCCCGATGATGTGTCCGCTGTATTTGCTACAGCAGCAGCGTGGATAAAAGATAAACTGGTTAACAAGCACATGCTTTTTATTTTCATTGTACGACCTTTATATTTTTATATTTTTATATTTTTATATTTTTATAAAGGGCGTGAAAATAACATAGAAAAAGCGAGACACAAAATAAAAACAAAATAAAAACAAAATAAAAACAAGATAAAAACAAATTGAAAGCATGATAAAAAAAGAAAAAATAGAATAATAATTAAATTTTATATAAAATCAAAGCCGCAATAAACTTCAAAAAACAAGGTAATACGGCATAAACTTGACTCAAAGCTTGTAAAGCTTCTTTTGTATTCTCTTGAGCTGGTACAAATAAAAAATAATCTAAATACGAGAAGCCTATAGCAGCAGCAAGTGCCAAAGCTAACTTACCTAAAAAAGCTAAAATACTGAAAAGCAGTGAAGCTTGGTGTGCACATTGGTGTTTTTGTATCACGTCTGCAAGCAAAGTGGGCGGCATCACAACTTCTGCACCCAAAGCTATACCAGAACCTAAGCAAATCCATAAATAAGGCCAAAAGTGCCCTGCTTCTAACAAAGCCGCCCAGATAAAAAAGGCAATTGAAAGACACATACCAGAGAGCCATACTCGCTCTTTGTTCAATCTATTGCTCAGTTTCTTCCATAAAGGAATACTAGCAACTGCTGCAACAAAGTAAACCGATAAAAAGAGTCCTGTATCTGGCTCTAACTGCAACCGATCTCGAATAAAAAAAATAACCAGTACACCTGGAAAACTTGATGCAAGCATACTCACACCATAAACCAGAAAAATCTTTAAAGATTGAGTAGGTAATTGCTGAAATTGAGCAAAACCTATCATAGATAATTTTTTGTTTTTATTTAAGTCATGGTGCTGAGATTGCCAATATCTATAGCAAGATAAGCTCAAAATCATAAGGAAGACTAAAATAACACATGTGATTGTCCAAGCTAGAGCTGGATCTGTACTGATTTGCGGTAAACTCACAGCAAGCATCAGCCCAATTAAACCAAATAATTCACGATAACCCACAATCAGTATCTTTTGATGATCGTCTTGTCCCCATAAAGCTCCTAAGCTATTTAAATTAATACTGAGAATACTAAATGCTGTTGTAGATAAAAATATAAAAACTATAAAATTCAATGCATAATTTGTAAAAACAGGATGAAACAAGGCATAAAAAGAGCAAACTAATAGCAATCCTGATATATAAATCAACCTCGGGCGATATGTAGCAAAGCGGTCGCTAATCAAACCAATGATAGGATCTTGAATCGCATCAATAAGACGTAAAAAGAGTAAAGCTGTACCGAGCCATGATAGAGATAAGTAAAAATGATGCGCATAAAAATCAGGTGCGTAGATATAAAGAGGTGTACTGGCAAAAGCCAAAGGCATAGCTAAGATGCCGTACATCAACAAAGAACACGTTGATACCGACTTTATCCTGTCTCTACTTTTTTCTTTCATATATCAAATACATATCTATAAAAAATAAAAATATAATAGAATCATCCTGCTCAGCTAAGCTGCTGAACGATACTTTGGGGTGAAAAAAAGTGATCTCAAATTATCCTTTTTAGCTAAAATAGCTATAATTATATTTAAGTTGTTCGCTTGTTGAGTCGAGATATATTTAATGCAGTATATATATCATAAGAACGCTCTCTATTCTTTTTTATTACTACAAGGCTTACTCTTGGGCTGTAATGATGTAGAAAGCATAGCTCAAGAAGATCAAATAGTAGAAGATTTTAATACCCAATTTGATACATCTATTGATGCATTAAACGCGTGTGTGGAACCTATGCCAATCGACCAAAACAGCAATATGGTAGATTTGATTATTACTGAAGTATCAGAACATGAAAAAATTGGATCTCCATTATGGGTTGAAATCTATAATCCAACCGATCAAGAGATTATATTGAGTAGCTATGCTATTGTCTTCCCCACAACTAAAACAGATCTCTATAGCTCTACTCAGCACAGAGTCATACAATATCAGTACGAAACCAACCCTAGTAAGCCAACACCTCAAGATTATCATCACCTCACTTCTTTTAATAAAGTGCTCCAACCTAATGAGCATTATGTTATCTTCGATGGACAACAAGTTGTACTTCAACCTCCACCACGCACTTCCAATGACGGTGTGGCCTACCTGCCTAGTTACAGTGTTGCTCCCTCTGATCATGTCGGTTATTTAAGTTCTAATATTGCCGGTGTCGAGCTGGTTAAACAAGTGAATGGTCAATATGAGACTGTCGATTTTGTTCGATTCGGTACCACAACCGATCAATACTTTGCTCCGACTACTGCGCTACATTGGATAGGTACTGGCGCACCTTATACAAAAGATCCCGAAACATCTATCTCTTATATTAGAACTGTACCTTATAGAGATACGAATAGTGCGCAAGATTGGGGTATCAGTAAACATATCACTATCGGTGGCAGTAACCACTATGCCTTAGGCGCAGATCTCGATAATGATGGCATTCCTGATAGTCAAGAAGACGGCCTCGATGAACAAGGTCAAGCAACTCAATGTGAATATTTTAATAATTTACCTCTTTATGCCATGGGAGCTCGTGCAGGTGTAGCTGATATATTTGTTGAAATAGATCAACTAAATAGTGCGAATATTGATATTACTAAAAATGCCTTAACAATTATGCAATCAACTATCCAAGACTACCAAGGTCTAGAGCGTATCAATATACATATCGATATGGGTTCAAAGTTTAGCCAAGTGTTTGCACCTAGTCACTTTAATCTATCAGATAGCAATACTCAACATAGTGGTGGAGAAAATCTACCTTTCACCAACTCTATTGGTCTATTTAGTTTACATGATCGCATTGATTATACTTCAACTGAAGATGCCAGATGGTCGTACACAGATATACGACGCCTTTACTTATTTCATTATCAACTCGTAGGAGAAGACCTTGATGGTTATGTCCCTGGTCAAGGAGGCACAACAGGCCTAGCTACATTAAATGGGTTGCAATCTATCATCGGGCTCACATCACTGTTTGATTCTATTGATCAATCATCCATCCCAGATGAACAAAAACAAAATATGAAAGATAATACGTTTGCTACAACTAGCTTACACGAAATAGGACATAACTTAGGATTACAGCATGGTGGCGACACAGATTCAAATAATAAACCTAACTATGTGAGCATCATGAATTATATGTATCAGCAACAATTCCCTCAAGGTAATCAAGAAGACGGTTATGCTTACTACGCAAAATATAACAATCAAGGCTGCAGCGTACACTATTCTAGCAATTTGCTTACCGCACTCAACACTTACCTTAATCCACCAACTCAGTTTAAGTTTTCGTTTTCATATGGTAAAAATGGTTCTATTAATGAAAATCAAATTAATGAACAAGATGGATTAAAGTTTGACAATAGCAATTCTCCTGTAGACTTTAACTGTAATGGCACGATAGAGTCTAATATTAGTATGGATATAAACGATGATGGCACACAAACTACTCTACAAGATTTTAATGACTGGGGAAAAATCTTTCAACAGGTCAATACACAGAAATATTACAACATTGCACCTACAACGCCTGCTGCACTCTTAGATGTATACGGCAATACTCCTGAAATAACTATAGGAACTATACCTACTAAGCCTGTTCCGGTATGCCCTGCGCCTCGAACATTTTCTCCTGTATTTTCTGTATTGCAACATTAAATACTGCATTTTCGGTACACAAATCATACAGAAATTTGACTCGATCAACTTTATAAGGTAACTTGCACTTTTATTGACATGTAAACTTACTACGGAAAGAAAAAAGTAAGCTGCCATAGCTTATGAAGTGTGAAGGTATCAATATGAAACCTAAAATATTTATACTTGTGATGGGTGTCAGCTTGTATGCTTGTGCTGAATTTATATTTCCTCATCAAGCAAACAAAACACACGAGTTAAAAGCTAAACTTGAAGCGATGATCAACCTATGTGATCAAACCTTAGCCAACAAGCCTATTGCAGACACGCAGCTCGTCTATCAAAACATTCATATTACCGAGCACAACTCTCAGATTATCTTAAATCTAAACCTGCTAAGCCGCTCAGGACAAGCAGCTCTCACTGAGTGCCAACATGCACTTCAGCTCATTCATCAACATAGTATACTCACACATTTACTACGAGAGCTACCACCAAATTTATACCAACAACTGCAATTCAAAGCACATATCCGCCAGAACCAGTTAGAGCTTTTACAGTGCACACCCAGTGCTCGCACTTAAAGATCGCACACGAAAGCCTACTCATGTGTAGGCTTTAACTTGCTCTATCAATGTACTAGATCTTTGACAAGGCCAAAACAAGCGGCTTAGGTTGAGAAAACAGTAAACGATATGCTATATCTTGGTTTTGACTTGCTTCGGGTTCAGCAATGGTACAAAGAGGAGGGTTAAGAGGCTGATGTGTTTCTGGACAAAGCTGAGGTGCAGCGGGCACTCCTCCAGCAATGCAAGCTAAGTAGGATTGACTCATTGACTTCATATTACGCATCCTTATTTGTTGTTATTCTACTTACTGTGTATTGAGCTTATACAGCATATCTCAATATGCACATATAAAACACCTCAATACATCAAATATAATACTGACTCACACATCAATTACATAAATCGCAAACATAGATAACATCACACTTTTTACAATAAATAAAGCTCAAAATCACTTAAGAAAAAATCATTTATCTCTTGATTTCTTTATCCATCACCCCCATTAATAAAAATGACACACTCGATATGTCATCGAGTTATCCCTTCAAGAATAAGGACAAAACGTGACAACAATTGTTTCTATCAGACGTCATAATGAAGTCGTCATCGCAGGTGATGGGCAAGTCTCATTAGGCAACACCGTCATGAAAGGCAATGCACAAAAAGTACGCCGCCTCTACCATGGTAAAGTTTTAGCCGGTTTTGCAGGAGGTACAGCCGATGCTTTTACCCTCTTTGAACGCTTTGAATCCAAGCTTGAAATGCATCAAGGTAATCTAACCAAAGCTGCCGTAGAAATGGCAAAAGATTGGCGTACAGATAAAATGTTACGTAAGCTTGAAGCACTTCTGGCTGTAGCCGATGAAACAGCATCTTTAATTATCACAGGGAATGGTGATGTTGTGCAGCCAGAGCATGACTTAATCGCTATCGGCTCAGGTGGTAACTTTGCTCAAGCAGCCGCCACTGCACTTCTCAACAATACCGAACTTAGTGCTAAAGATATTGCAGAGAAAGCACTCACTATCGCAGGCGATATTTGTGTTTTTACCAACCATCATCACACTATCGATCAACTCACTTATTAAAAAGCGGTATATATTATGTCAAACATGACCCCAAGAGAAATTGTCCACGAACTCGACCAACATATCATCGGTCAAGACAAAGCAAAACGCGCCGTTGCAATCGCTTTGCGTAACCGTTGGCGTCGTATGCAGTTAGAGCCAGCATTACGTCAGGAAGTAACGCCTAAAAATATTCTCATGATAGGTCCTACAGGTGTAGGTAAAACAGAAATAGCAAGGCGTCTAGCCAAGCTTGCACAAGCACCTTTTATTAAGGTCGAAGCCACCAAATTCACTGAAGTGGGTTATGTAGGTAAAGAAGTAGAGCAAATCATTCGCGACTTAACCGATGTAGCTCTAAAAATGACACGCGAATCTGAGATGGAAAAACATCAGTTCCGTGCTCAAGAAGCAGCTGAAGAGCGTATCTTAGATATTTTGCTGCCTAAGGCAAAAGACAGTTTTGGTCAAGATGAAGAGCATACAGATCAAGGTTCACGTCAAATTTTCCGTAAAAAGCTGCGTGAAGGAAAGCTCGATGACAAAGAAATCGAAATTGATTTAGCACAACCTCAAGTCGGTCTAGAAATCATGGCACCTCCTGGTATGGAAGACATGACTTCACAGCTCCAAAATATGTTTCAAAACTTAGGTCAACAACAAACTAAGCGTAAGAAAATTCAAATTAAAGAAGCACTCAAAGCAGCTACTGAAGAAGAAGCCGCAAAGCTCGTCAACCAAGAAGAGATCAAAGATAAAGCTATCGATCTGGTTGAGCAACATGGCATTGTCTTTTTAGATGAAGTCGACAAGATCTGCCGTCGTTCCGATGCATCAGGTCCAGACGTATCAAGAGAAGGTGTACAACGCGATCTATTGCCTCTTGTTGAAGGCTCAACAGTTAATACCAAACATGGTATGGTCAAAACAGATCATATTCTGTTCATTGCTTCAGGTGCTTTTCAGATGTCAAAGCCTTCTGACCTGATTCCTGAACTACAAGGTCGTCTGCCGATTCGTGTTGAACTTGAAGCCCTTTCATCTAAGGATTTTCAGCGTATTCTGACAGAACCCAACCATTCTCTGACTGAGCAACAAATCGCCCTCATGCAAACAGAAAATGTGAATATTGAGTTTACTCAAGATGGTATTGAGCACATCGCTCAAGCTGCATGGCAAGTCAATGAGCGCACAGAGAATATTGGTGCACGTCGTCTACATACAGTGATGGAGCGCCTCATTGAGTCCATTTCTTATGAAGCCAGTGATCGCTCTGGAGAGAAGATCGTCATTGATACAGCATATGTGAATCGTCACTTAGATACATTCGTTGAAGACGAAGATCTAAGCCGCTTCATTCTTTAATTCTCAGAAGATATACGGCGTAGTATAACCAGTGCGTGTTACACACCTTGAACTACAAAAAAAGTCACGGCGTCTTGTCGTGACTTTTGCTGAGCAAGACACAGCTCATTTCAGCTTTGAGTTTTTACGTGTCTACTCGCCTTCAGCAGATGTTAAAAGTCAATCAAACCCTGTATTGCATAAACAAAATATCAGTATCTCAGCCATCGAAGCGGTAGGACATTACGCATTACGTATTCAGTTTGATGATGGTCATGGCACGGGGCTTTATTCTTGGGATTATTTAGCTTACTTAGCACGTCACCAGCATCATTTATGGCAAAACTACCTCGATCGAGTAAAAAAATCACAAGGATCTCGGTCAGAGCGTATTCCTCTTCGCGTCACTTATATAAAAAAATTTCAAAAAAAAACGTAACTCTTTGTATTTTTTTGATACACTCTTGTTTGTTATACAAAATAAAAACGCTCTTTGATGGGTAGATTTTTATATCAAAGGAGATCAATCATGCATTACAACACCTCACAGTTATGTGATATCTATTTAGATAGAGTCGATGTCTTAGAGCCTATGATGGCCAGCTTTGGTGGGCGCTTATCCTTTGGCGGCATCGTAACAACTATTAAATGTTTTGAAAACAATGGTCAAGTACATACAGCCTTATCACAAGATGGGCTCGGCAAAGTGTTACTTATTGACGGTGGCGGATCGCTAAGGCGCGCACTCATTGATGGTGAGCTTGCCGAACTTGCACTCAATAACAACTGGGAAGGCATTATAGTGTATGGCTGCGTGAGAGATGTTGAAGCACTCGAACAACTCGACATAGGTATTCAGGCTATCGCTTCCATTCCTGTGAGTGCAGACAGAAACGAAATCGGCGAAGTCGATATACCTGTAAACTTTGGTGGTGTTACCTTCTTACCTGAAGATCATATCTATGCAGACAGTACCGGTGTTATTTTATCTCCGGATCCATTAGACATAGAATAAACTGTTTTATGCGATGCTTTCCTATTTTAATACCTCGAATTTAAAATAGGTAAAGACATTTGCCAATAAATAGCAGCTAAGCGTATTGCTAATGTAGTTGAAATGGAGCATATTGCGCTCAACTGTGCAGATAAACCTAAATAAAATCCGCTGCTATAGACTAATGCGCCTATCAGAGCTGCTGTTGCATACACTTCTTTTTGCAATACTAGAGGTATGCGCCGACATAACACATCTCGCATAATACCGCCTCCAACGCCGGTTAACACTCCCATGAAAATAGCAATGTTCCATGAGTAACCAAGCATTAATGCTTTGTCTGCACCGATCATGGTAAACAGAGCCAAACCAAATGCGTCTGCAAATTGTAATAAAGATAATCTTGCTTGCTTGGATTCTCTGATCATCACAAGGCTAAGTAAAACAGTAATGGAAATCATCCAGAGATAGTTAGAGTCACTTAACCAAAAAACAGGCGTCACGCCCAAAATAATATCTCGGGTTGTGCCTCCTCCCACAGCAGTGACAATAGCTAACACCAGTATGCCAAAAGGATCCATTCTATGTTTGAAGCCTGCCAACACACCTGTTAAAGCAAAAATAGCTGTACCAAAAAGGTCAAAAATATAAATAATGTTTTGCATATAATGCGTTATTCTTTACCGACTCAAAAATGCGATATTATATGCAAGTTATAAAGGTTCTCGCAAGTGAGTTGAACTTTGATATATATAAGATAGGTTTGCTCTGATAATAAAGTGACCATGAGCTCTGGTAAATAAGAAAAGTTAAACACTAAACTTTAATTTAAATATTAAATGATGCTTATCTAAAAAATAAATAAGCGTAAAGTATAAGCTCACTTTTAACTTTTCTACCTTTATAAAAAGACTAGCGAATAGGTACAAATTGATTCGTTTGAGTTTGGTACTCATAAAGCTCAGAATCAGCTAAATTGAAATACCATGCATGTAAATTTAATCTCTTATCCGCTACAGCTTCTTTTACATAAGGATAAGCAGCTAAGTTATTTAATGAGTTGACAATACAGCCTTGCTCACAAGCTTGTATTTTTTCATCATCTGTTGCATTGTGCATGCCTTGGACAATACGATCTTTAACTTTTACAAGTGGAGAAACCCAAGGTCTAATATAATCAAAACCACCCTGATCTTCTGAAATATCTTTAAACAAGGTTCTCACACCACCACAATTACTGTGTCCCATAATGATGATATCCTGAACTTTCAGATGTTTGACGGCATACTCAATCGCTGAAATCGTACCATATTCAATGTGCGACTGCTCATAAGAAGGCACAATATTCGCCACATTACTCACAAGAAATAGATCGCCTAATTCAGCCTGTGTCATGATCGCTGCATTAATTCTCGAATCGCTACAGCTGATCACCATAGTTTTAGGTTGTTGTCCTACAGCAGCTTGCTTACGATAAGTCGTAAAAGACGCGCTATGATAGTCTTCACGAAATGCTTTATAACCATCAATAAGTTGTGTATAGCTTTTCATATTTTTTCCTTCATATACAAACCTAAATAAAACAACTCTATACATAGAGCTCTGAAATCAATTCACTTAGTTTACCATTAAAGCCAAGCCTAAATGATTATTTTTCAAGCAAATGCAGCTTGTTTCACATTTCTTATTGTTTGAATATGATAAAAAAGAATGCTTTCTCATTTCAGATCTATTTTTTTCGTGTTAAGATGGGATTTTTCTCGGTGAACTAAAGGAATAGGCTCCACATGAAATACATGGACTGCAATACACTGAACAGCATCAATCATCGTAATCTTTCTATCGGCTCGCTGATACAATTATCCTCGCCTACCGTGCACCTTGCGGAACATATTACCAAATATAACAACACCCTTGGCTCATGCTCAAGAGACTCCAACAGCTTACCGCAAGCGACTCAAGAACACTCTGACTCTTTACATTATCTTATGTTATGAGCTAACACGACAAGGTAACTCCGTCTCTTCCGCTCTCAATACATGATCTATATCTTATACACTTATGTATCAGATATAAACTTTCACCTGCTACTTACTACAACCTCGTCACACTCGCCCAAAGCAGTGAGCACGTGACACTGAATATGCTCAACCAAAACGTTTATGCACTGTATTCAATACCCTATTTGAAGTAAATATATTGTAATCAACTCGTGCTACTCACAGATCTAAAATAGAGCAAAAAAAGGAACAACATATCTCATTACAACATTTAAATAAAAATTACTTGTTTTGATTTTATAATTATCAAATAAGGATCAATATTACAGCTCTTCACAAGATCTATGTGTACATTTTGGCTTAACCAAAAATAGATTTATGCAGAATTAATTGATCAAGTTAAGTTTACTCAGTCATCAAAAGCTGCTCTTATTCCACATCACATCAGATTTTTTGATCGGAATTTGACCTGCCCCTTTCATGGAAAAAATCAAAGAACTTCGCACCTAATGCTATGAAATTAACTAAAATAATAAATGCGCCCCTATTCAGAACATAAGTAATTTGTGAAGTTGTCTCACTCATAAAAGGAACTAATTCATGATCTACTTAGCACATAAACCATTCAAAATACGCCTAGTTCACCCTCCTTTGTTTTTTTTTGGCTCATCCAAACTCTACTTCAATCCACACAATCGTAAGTATACCTACAGAACAACATACTTAATCTTAAGTGTTATAGGAGCTACTATATTTCCTGTTAAGTGGGCATATACTACCGTAAGATCTGAATATAATATCCAATATGACTCTCACCATATCAATGATACAAGCCTACAAGCAGAAGTCGAAACAAGATCTCACAGAAGTGTGGATGACAGCAGTATCATGTCAAGTGGTCGTCTACCGGAGGAATTCAATGCTAAATACATCAACACGCCTGTTTTATTTGATAATATCTTAGAACTAAAAAGAGAAGAACCTTTATACCCTTGGTACAAAACCAATGAATACAACTCAAGCGCCAACTTGTTACAAGCAGCGCAAGAACTCGATACATGGGAAACGCAAAAATATACCCATCTTAATATGACTGAAACAAATTATATAAAAGAAGCTATTCATCAATACGAATTAAAAACTGATGCTGTGATGGCGAAAGCAAACTCACCTTTATTCGAGAACGAGGTAGACGTCAATATATTAAAAAACATTTCGGATAAAATGCCACCTTATCGATCTAACCTGTACTACCCTGTTGTCGTCTCTAAAGCAGATATCCCAACACTCACAAATAAAGTTTTTACTTTTGAGCCTTATTTCATCACGCCTGGACACCCACTACAGACAAGCACCAAATTCGCAACGCTCACAGAAAACCTTCAACAAGGAGAAGAAGTCATTTTATTAGAAATTAATACTAAAATGCATATCAACACACCTATTTCATCTTTTCAAGATGAACCTGGAAACATTGATTTTCTCGTTGTCGCAAAGGATAAGTACTACCAAGTAGTCAATCAACAAAAATACGAATTTGGACTCTATCAAAATAAAATTACGCTCGCTGAAGTCGATCCTCCACTCCTATCAAAAAGAGAAGCCGTACAAGCTATCGCACACCATCGTGTAGAAGAGTGTCAACTTAGGTAAACTCAAAAAAATAATAAAGGCCACCAATGTGGCCTTATATAAAGATAAAATAAGCTCTATACAAACATAAAAAAATTAAAGTTAAATAAAAAAATAAAATTGAAAATAAAAATAAAAAATCTCAGTATATCTAAAGAAAAAACAAAATGTTTGCAGTTCAATTGATAACAAGAGATAATAAGAGTATGCATTATTAAAACTATAGTAAGGAATCAGAAATGTTTTATTGCCGCCAAATTAAAACGATGTCCATGCTGCTTTTATGTTACAGTAGTACATTATCATTTGCCCACGTCAAACAAGAGACTGGACAAAAAAGAATTGACAAACTTTACAACGAAGTCGATCGCGTTTGCCGTAGCAGTATCGCTATGATCAATGCAACCAACGATCCGAAAAAAAAGCAAACTTATGCATTACGTTATCAACAAAGTTTAGCACCAGCACAAGCTGTAGATCCTGATGCTTATCCAGATTTAGTCAATCGCTGTAATGCGATTATAGCGCCACATTTGCCTAAGCCTAAGCCGAAAATAAGCTATCGCAAACCAAACTATTCAAGTCACACTACTAAGGCAGATAACCCGCAAGAGCAAGACCGTCTTGTTGCCCAAGCACTTGGATTTAAGAGAATGCAGCGTGGTATTGGAAAACTCCAAAATATGTTAGCTCAAGGTAAAATCAGCCAAAGTGAAGCCAAAAAGCTACTTATTTTACCCAGCGAACAAGAATACTTTCAGGTAGAAAATATTTTGACCGACTATGTGGCGTTTAAAAGCTTACATGATCGCTATAACTCGACTCTTATCATGATAGAACGAGAAGCCGATACCTTTTATGCTGAGAACAGTCCTTTACCGACTTCTTATTATCGCTTCGTAGGCATTAAAGACTTCAAAAACTTGCTAGGCCAGCAGCAGCAAAAACTTATCTTTGCTCGTATTAGACCTTAAACTTCATCCTGCATTGTATATAAATAGGTTGAGACTTCTACATGGATAAAAGTCTCAACAACCACCTCTTTAAAGCTTACTCATGAAAAGCCGTATCTTGCATTACGCTTAATTTACCTTGCCAAATATCTCCAAGCTTCTTAAAAAATGTTTTTTTATCAAAAGCTAAAGACGCTGGAAGTTGATAAGAGAAACTCATTTCTTGTCCTTGCATACCCTCTAAATACTTCATCTTCCCCCGATCAAGATGTAATAAATAATCCGTCACATATTGATCGACCAAATCAAACTGATCAAGCGATGCAGGAGGTGCGACCTGAAACAGATCAGTGATATGACGCCCCTTAAAAATATAGCTGTGCTCAATACTTTCTTGAATCCAAAGATAGTACCCTTGAGGAAATACAGATTTCATCTGCTTGTACCAAAAACTAGGCGTGGCGAAATCGTATTCATTACCAATGATTAAAACAGGATGCTTACTACCTATATCTGACACAGGATCAGCGACGTTTGACCAATCTTGGCACAGCAAAGAACCCAATTTGTTGACGTCAAATATATCCCACTTTGGCAGACTCCAAGATACAGAGTCAGGTAAAGGTTTAGTCATCCATTGATCCGTGCACAATATAGCATCTTGAGCAGTATTGAGTTGATAACCCGACTGATATATATCTTCATAAGTGTCCAATGTTTCTATCACAAGTCTTATAAAGACTTCCATTTGAGTGCGTTCAATATGCTCATTGAACCAATAAAACATCACAAATAAATGTATCGCCCACTCTTTTTGATCAGGTTGACGTATATCGATATTAGGTAAATACAAAACTCTCGTAATTAAATCATATGCGAACTGCTTCCAAAAGACCTCTTGATCCTTGAATGATATAGACGCATCTTGTTCTACAGCATAAGTGTCTTGATCAAGTGTTACGCTATCTTGATAAGAAAGTACAAAAGATAAAAAATCTCTAATGACTAAAGGATAATGATAATACGCAACAACTGCATTTCGATAGGTTTCTGAGAACTGCTCATCATTATTCAAATCTATAAACAGATTGCAGAGTTGATCATGAAGGCGCATCTTACAAATTTGAGATAAAACGTACTCGGTATTGCGCTTCAGCGTTGTTTGCATCATGTGCTTGATTTCCAAACTGTTCGTGCTAAAGGGCGACATAGGAGAATCAAAAACAAAAGCGCGACTGTGCTCTGGGTACTGTTTCAAATACAAAGCACCAGCAAGAGTACCGTATGAGTATCCAATAAAATTAATTTTTTCTGCACCTAAGATTTGCCTTAAGCGATCCATATCTTTGACTAAGGTCTGAGTTCCCATAAAAGAAGTAAAATCAAATTGATTTGCATCACACTGCACACTATTGGGCTTCAATTTATGCCCTGTACACACATTAAATTCTTCAGCAAAACTACTGTAGCCTGTACCTCGAGGATCTAATCCAATAATATCAAACTGATCGATAAGCTCTTGGGGTAAACCCTCAAGAAAATCTAACAATAAACCTGATGAGCTCAAACCAGGGCCACCAAAGTTCACCCATAACGTACCTATTTTATGCTGTGGATGACGCGCTCGATGGAGACTAAAAAATAAATGAACCAGCTCTCCATCAGGCTGTTGATAATCTTTAGGTGCCGTAAATTGATAACACTCCATTTCATCACGGTATAAATCACTTCTTTCAAACAGTTCGTGGCAACCTATGATAGGTTCAAGTGTATCAAAAAGTGCCACAGAAGACTGATGCAAGGCTAGAGGATGTGCTGAAACCACTTTCCAAGACAACAAACACATCACCCCTAAAAAAAATCGAGATTTAAACATAATTTGTTCTCATTCATGAGCCTGATGCGCTCTATCGGCATCCACCATTGCGATATCAAAAGCATGATGCATGCCTAACACAACAAGGCTCACATTGATCATATTTTTTGTTGATCCAAATACCCATAATGCAAAGTAGAGTACAATAAATAGAGATCAATGAGTCCTTGAGGTATGCTTGTTTTCAGGTCTCAATATAAGTTATTCCATGTCTATGGAACATACATTATATCTTATGATACAACACCACTTTGCTGACGTGATGACGATCAAGCGCATATAAAAGATAATAAGACCAGCTTGTAGCAAGTTTATACCACCTAAAGCAGATAGAAAAAGTAAATCGATACAGCATATGCGAAAAGTTTCTATATTCAATAAGTAACATAAAAAATAAAACATATATGCTTCTAGAGATCACAATACATATATTATTTAATGATCTATATACATGTGTTGTGGTGTGAAAGCTGGCAATACTGTCTGAGTACCTAAAGATAACGGAGCGTCTTGCACGACCTTTTTCTCAAAACTACTCATAGCCTGCGTGAGACCTGTATATTTCTCATCATACTCAGGTAATTCAAGAGGGCTTACAGAAGTGCCATCGGCAAACTCGACTATCTCTATCACCCCATCAGGCTCTAAAGCAGATTGAATATAAATCTGATTACCCTCTTCTTTTTTACCTACATATAAAGTGATAGAAGCGCCACGAAGCTCCTGTGAGACTTGATCCACAGAAATATCTTGGCCGAAAAGAATTCTATCTCGACTAGATAAGGTATCACCTTGATCGTAAATCACATCCTTCCCGTCTCCTTGGTGATACAGATAGGTATCATTCCCCTTGCCACCAAAAAGATGATCTTGTCCTTTGCCGCCTATAAGCGTCTCATCTAAGTGATGACCATAAAGGTAATCATTATCAGCAGAGCCTTCAATGGTAAGTAAGTTGGGAGCAGATAAATTAAATTGAATTAACGTATCATTGGAAAAATAAAAATGATCAATAAAATAATCTTCGGAGTCAAAAAATTGATGCACAATGATTTTATCTTGCTCTACAGCTTCAGGGTGATAATAAATATATAAATCAGATTGAAAGCGCTCTAATGTGATATGTTCTGGCAAAATTCCCTGACCAAAATAAATATCATTTTTTCCACTTTTTTCATTTATTTCGTCAACGCCATCGCCTCTGTTAAAAATATAAGTATCTCTTTCATAGCCACCTTGTAAATGATCTCGACCTTGTCCTCCGTTGAAAATATTATGTCCGTATAAAGCACCAACAAGCGCATCGTCCCCTTTTCCACCTAGCAAACTGTAATTACATGACTTCACAAAGCTCTCGGGCTCGACAACTTCAATGTGATCAGACCCAGTCGTACCTAACATTCTAATACCTGTTCTCCAGATGAACGATAAGTCTTGCTCTGCTCCATTGGCAAAGCGCAATGTTCGAGGTGACCCCTTTTGATAAAATGTTTTTAGCTGAATCAAGTCACCGATATCATTTCCATGAGGATCCATCACCAGCAAGCGCAACATTGCATGCTGCTCTTGTAGCGCTCCTTTGACTAAAGGTTTCACAATCCTTATATGTTCAGGCAAAATGCCCTGCCCTAATTCAATAGTACCTTGGCCTTGTATCACAAGGTGGCCATCACCCCGATCAAAATGAAATCTATTCTTTACACCGCGTGCTTGAATATGATCCTGTCCTTTCCCTGAAAAAAATTGCGTTGCTCCCATGTGACCGACTAACACATCATCTTTCTCCGTTCCGTATATACTTTGACTGCGTTGAATCAGATCTGACCATGTTAATATTTCACCTGTATGAAAAACAACTTGTTCTATTTTATGCCTTTGATTCAATATCCATTTTTGAAAGTTCATTTTATGCAAGCGTTCTTTACGCAATCGCATCAGAAGAATCGATATCGCATCATCATTTTTGAGTTGTAAGAGTAAGCTATAATATGCCCATGAAGATGAACGAGACGGCTTTTTTGTCAACGTTACCTGTAGATGTTCAGGAGCAATACCCTCACCAAAAATAATTTGGTCAATGCCACCTGTATCTTCTATTGTATCTACGCCATCGCCTGCATGAAATAAATAGGTATCACGACTATAACCCGATTCCATCAGATCTTGCCCTAAGCCGCCTACAATAAAATTACGATAAAACTTTTGTATTTCTGGCGTATTACGTATACGAATTATATCGTTACCGGCATCTCCTGAAATATGGTTATGACCGTAACCGATAATCAACACATCATTTCCCTCGCCACCATGAATGAGATTGTTGCCATAGTTCGCTTCAATAACATCGTCACCTGCACCACCATATAACTTATCATCGCCGTGAAAGCCATGAATTAAATCGTGACCTGCTAAACCTTTGAGCTCATCAGGATAAGGTGTACCTTGCAAGATATCCGTTTGATCTGTGCCTTCCTTAACTTGACCTAAAGGCGAAGCAGGCATGCTACGCATTTTAATCGTCTCCACAGATAGAGCAGCCATATCCTGCTGTTGCGTCATTTCTATGACATCATCCCAGAGCAAAGTCGCATCTTTTTCAAAGACAAATTCTTCAATGCGTTGGTTATCTCGAGTAAAAGCCTGCGATATCGTTAATTGATCTCCGGTCATGCGTGTTTTATTATCTACCAACAATATCACTAAATCGCCTAATTCATTTTCGACAAACTTCACGTTGCTATGTTTAATACCTTGACCAAAAAGTACCTTATCGTATCCTTGCTTATCCGAAATAAGATCTTGCTCATCATCAAAATTAAACTGATATAACTCATCGCCATGACGATCTTTGATTGTGTCATAACCTTTCCCACCATGAATATAATCATGACCTAATCCACCTCGAATCGTGTCATGACCGCTGTAACCATAAATTTGATCTTGACTCGATTGACCTTTCAGTACATTACCTTGCTTGTCACCCTCGATCATCTGATAATTTTTTAAACTCGGTTTACGCTTAGAGGTATCGGAATGCTTCATGCTTATTACTCCTGTAAAAATGAAAAGCCAATATCTTTATTTTAAGCAACTTGTTCTGCATCAACATTGAATCTTAAGCAGATAAAGAGGGAAAGATAGAGTGAACAGAAGATCCTAATCCAAAATATAAGCAATATAAGCAAAGAATAATATTGAAAGAAAAATGCAAAGAAAAATGCAAAGAAAAAAAGCGAAAGCGGTGACTCTTTCGAAAGAAACAGTCACCTGCATCTATTTAAGTGCAATGATATCAAGCCATGGATAAATTAAGTTGCAGGCTCCATTAATTCTGATATCTTTTGGTAGAAATTGGGTACCTCATCCAGGTGGATGGATGAGCGACTGGAACCTTTTTCATTACAAAAATAGCGAAAATAAAAAAATATTTAGCAAAGGCTATGTCACGCATAAACGCGTTCGATATGTTCACTAAATAAAACCTAATAAGAATGAAATAAGAATAAAGTAAGCTAAGCCCAGAATTTATCTCCAATACAGCTCATCTCAGCGCAGCATATGAGACTCTATATTCGTAGCTGTCATGATCAAAGCACTATATTTGCCATGTATACAACAAGACGAAGACTTTATATGCCATACATAAATCAAATATGGAATGAAGATTGCAACAAAATAAACCATTCACCATGACGCAATAACCACAGTCGGAGCTACTATGAAATATTTAACAGCTTACCTTTTTTTATTAACCATGCTTTTCAGTACAGCTTGTTCTGAGGATTCGAGTGACGGGAGTACCGAAGAAGCTACCAGTAGTTTACAAAACGATAACAGTGGTAATGACGACGTTGTTGACATTGGCGATGGTCCTGGCGGTACAAGCGGCGGTGATGGCACCGGGGGCGGCGAAGTAGTAGATGATGGCAGTGGTAATAACATTACTGTTGACGTTGATTATAAGCAGGCAGTCGACGAAGCCAATATAGGCCTTCCAATAGATCCCACCACACTCATTCGTACAACAAGGATAGAGATACCTCTAGAATTCAACGAGACTCAAATATTGAGTGCAGTAACTGCTACTGCTACCATTTCAAATTTTGCACCCAATGTACACAACAGCTACAGCATTGCGGCTCCAAATTTAGTGGTTCAAGATTCCGCTGGAAACAATCATCCAATTGTCTTTTATTTTTTTCCATACAAAGAAACCAATACCAAGCTCAGCTTTGATGTTTATGTGACACTGAATAACAAAGCATACAATGCTTTGAGTTATAACCAGTCTCACACTGCATATTATCTACGTGGTCCCGTGACACCTGGAACTCCTGCCGTAGAGCACCAATCATCCGAAAAATGGGGCTTTAGCAATAGCAATGAACTAAATGAGATACCTACATGGAAACCTGGAGGTATTGCGGTCGACTCCAGCGCAAATGAACTCAGCATAACGCCTTCGTACACAAAACACCCCTGCTATAGTGCATATTCAGGAACAGACTGCGATACATTAGCATCGAATGCAACAAACCTCATGTATGACAAATTAAAGCTACAACCCATTGCAACGGTAGGTTATCAAGATTACAATTGGCTTACGTACGAGTTCAAGACACCTGGACTCTCTACTGCACCTGGAGACTCTGGCATCATAGAGAATCCAACTGAAGCGCAAAAACAGGCTGCTACTGCAGAAACATTAGATGAATTAAAAGCTAACGTGAGCAGTGGCGCAAAAGATATCGGTTGGCGCGGTCTAGATGTAAGTGTGCGTAATCAAATTATCCGCTATCATGGTACAGAAGTTCAATTCAGTTGGAAAAATGTCACCAACAATCCGGATGACCATATCAGAATACCTGAAAATAGCATTAAAATATCGCATGCTACTGAAGGTGTAACAAATGATTCACCCACTCCAGTGGCCATAACACACGCGGCAATAGATGCAGTTCTGGAAGTACAAAACGTCTCTGAAGACTAAAAAAAAGAGACTTACATAAGCTATACATTTATGTAAGTCTCATTTCTTTTCTCGCTGTCAAACAAGCGCAGATCATCAATTTATAATCCTTTTGCCATAGCACATAAAAATACGACTTTTATGCTTTAGGCATTCATATTGCATAGCATTACTATAACAGTAACTCTAAGTGAATTTATGATGATAAAAAATAATCAACACCACACTATAAAAAAAAGCTTACCTCTATACCTTATTTTAGGGAGCCTATTTTTTATGACTGCTTGCTCTGATAACAGTAACGGTAGTCCTGCAGCTAATTTAGCCAACATTGGTGATGGCCCTGGAGGCACTCGTGGTGGTGATGGCACAGGAGGCGGCAAACAAGAACAAAATGAAAACCAACAAAATATTACGGTAGATGTTGACTACACACAGACAGTTGAAGAAAAACATCTAGGCATACCTCAAGATCCGACTAAGTTTATTCGAAAAACAAGAATCAAGATACCTCTAAGTTTTGCATTTGCAGAGGTCTATAAAAATTTACCCCTTTTGAGTCAGAGAGTTCAAGATTTTGCGCCTAATAAATACAAAAGCTATCGTATTGCACATGAAGACTTAGTGGTTCAAGACTCTAATGGAACCAAGCACCCAATTGTCTTTTATTTTGTTCCATATAAAACGAAGCACCAGAAAATTTTTATTGAAGTGTATACAACACTCAATAATAAAGCCTATAACACTTTAAGCTATAACCAATCTCAAACTGCCTATTATCTGCGTGGTATCATGCTAAGCAATACTGAATATGTCTCATCAACAAAATGGGGCTTTAGTGATAATTCAGATGACATGAGCTCATGGAAATCAGGTAGTATCACGATAAACCGTCAAGGAGCAATAGAACTCGCTCCCACAAGAACTCTGTACCCCTGTTATAAAGAATATAACAATAAGGATTGTGATATATATGATAAAGATGAGAACAACCAAAACATCGTCAAAGATCTTATTACATTCCAACCTATTGCAACAGTAGGCTACCAAGACTACAACTGGTTTACATATAACTTTCAAACTCAGGCTCTTCGAGATCACGCTATATCTTCTAATACATCTGACCAGATTAAAAAATTAGCTATGGAAGAAACCTTAAAGGTATTAAAAAATAATGTGGATTCTCAAAAAAAAGATATTGGCTGGTATGGCCTAGAAGAAAGTTATCGTAATAAAATTATTCGCTACCATGGTACAGAGGTCCTATTCACGTGGACGAAACCCAAAACTAACGATGCGAAGATACGCATACCTAAAAATGGTATCAAAATATCCCATACAACTGAGGGAGCCGCAAATCAATCACTAAACTTGGTTGAGATTACACATGACGAAATGACGCATGAATTAAAAATCCACCAAGTCACGGAAAAAGCGAACAATTAAATCCCAAAGATTGACACTCAAAAGACTTACATAAGCAGAAGTTTATGTAAGTCTTCTCTTTTTATTTAAGTCATAAAACACGATCTAAACTTCATATCCGCATTTTGCTATGAAATCAAACGCTGATGGCTCACCTACTTAAGGTCAAGTTTCAAGTCAAGTTTGAATATACACTTGTGACCATATATAGGCAATACAAGGACACTTGTAGCAAGGTTATACAGGGGTAAGTTACTGTTTAAAAAATATTATTTTAAACATTGTTTAAAATACAGTAAATAAGGTCAACTTTTGGGTCTACTTTCGTCAGAGGTTCTTCATAAGAGTGTCTAAAATATATGCTGTGGCTTCATAGCTGCTTTTCTATGACTGCAACTATGACCTACTTTTATAAAGCCTGCATTTTCGGAACAAGCACTTGATTTTGATAATCTAGGTTGCAATCTGATACGATTATGCACATTAAAATCCATAAACTGAATAGAGAAAGCACTTTGTCATTAGATACATTTTTTATTGAAAAAATTGAAAATTGGTATAGAAATATAGATAAAAAAAGCGAAGAACTTATCGACCATTTCACTTACTTCAAATTTGATCAGCCAGCTCCCATTTTTTTTAATTGGCTTTTTAAAAACCGTGATATTTGGAATCTTTATGTAGAAATATTTAATTATAACAACATGATACTTGATGGGACCACTTTTGAAGCAAACAGCAACAATACAGGCCAGTCACAAAAGAAGAATACCGTAAGTTTTAGAAGCTATAATTTTCCTAGCGGTGCAGTCTCGTTTCAAGATACCAAGTTTTCTAATCCAGATAATGACACTTTAGAGGTTCTTTTTAGTTGTGTTACATTCAAATCTGACGTCACAATTAAAACTGATAGTGACATTAAATTAGCATTCATCCGTTGCGAATTTGCTGGTTATGTATGTATAGAAGATACAAAAATAGAAAATATTATTTTTGATAGATCAGATTTTAAGCGAGATTTTTATATAAATAAAAGTTCAATAAAAAACTCGCTGATTCTTAACGAAAGTAAATTTAATGAAAGTTTAAAGATCTTAGGCTCAAAAACAAACAACACAGTAGAAATATTGCACTGCAATGTCAAAAAAGATCTTGTTCTTAATGAAAATATTCAAAGGATAGTAAAAATAGAGTATTCGGAGTTGAAAAGTTGTTTTGTGGATGATGCCACTAATGTCATTATACTAAGTTATACAACGTTTACTGAAAGTAGCGCTATAATGGTGAAGCGTGGTGTCTGTTCTAGTAATCAAGAGTGTGTTTTATCTTTTAGTAGAGTTACATTCACCAAAACAATCATAGGTTACGTTCGCTCTGAGGATTTAAATTCTTCATGCGCAAACATAGACTGGTCATTCAACGACTGCATTTTTGATAAATCAAAATTTACGCTAAATCTACTAAAAAAGCACGATAAGCTTACGCTCCACAACATTACTCTACTAGATACAATTTTAGTTTGTGGCGATACACGTAAAGCTAAGCACTATCTTACATTAAATGTTCATGACATACGTGGAAACAACAGCACAATGTTATTCATAGATATCATGTTTCTCAAAAAATTTATATTTCACAGCATTTCTTTAGATGATTTGAATTTTAATGGGTGTGATTTTGAGGATAAAAATCTGTTATTACGGGGCTGCTTTATAAATCGCATTTTTTATTTAGATACTACCTTGGATACACTCGACCTTCGTGGTGGAGTGTATAAAGGCCTATTTGATGTAAGTCTTCGTTGTATTACAAGCTTAAAATCTGTCATTGATTTACGTGATACAGTCATTGAAAATATACCAACACTTGAAGCTCTTGCTCCGAGTAAGGATACATTTAATTTCAAAGAACTATTTACTGACATATCGTCAAAAATTAAGAACATTCTTCTTACGAAAGGTTTTCATATAGATTTGGATTTTGTGTTCATGTTTTTAATCATGGCATCATTGGTTTACTTTTTTTTCTGGGATATCAGTCATTCAGTCTTCGCAATCACCCCTATTTTCAAAGTAATAGCACACACAAGCAAAATCATCATTTTATTATCAGGTTGTTGCTTATCTCTTTATGTTCTAGGTAAAGGCATCAAACAATGTAAACAAGTTGATGATGAACTCGCCTCAAAATACTGCCGTCTTAAATCACTTGCACAAGACAGTAATGATCATGCGCTTGCGTTAAAGTTTACGGCTGCTGAGCATAAAGCAAAGCGTTATAGAGAGTTTGGTTTTACTGCAACCTTTCTTGATTACCTCATAGAGTTATGTTGTAACTACGGTCAAAGTATTGCCCGCCCCGTTGCATGTTTGGTTTTGGTTAATATCGTCGCTTTTGGTTACTACGATGATACTTTTAGAGGCCATGAAACGTTAGCAAACGAATATGAAACATCTCTTGTCATACGAAATGCGGTCGCAAACTTATCTGGTAGTAAAAACCTCATAAGACAAGATATGATAAGTTTCATGAATGATTGCTCTAGTCCGGATGCAAGCCCCTATTGCTCTGATAAATCAGTCAAACCATTCGATCATAGCGAACAACTGACTTTAGATATAGTTGCAGGCGTACAAACATTCTTGTCGATTTTCTTTATCTTTCTTATAGGCCTTGGACTCAGAAACAGATACAAGATTTAAAGCCCCTACAGGCCACCAGCGCGTTGCTGGTGGTGTTTTATCATACTGAGCGAGTGAAGATAAATAGCTATTGGATACATGTGTATCGCCTTACCACCTAGAAACAAAGTAAGTACTTTATATTTCTTTTTTAAAGACGGAACAAGTTTCTCAACCCTAAGCCTATTAAAAATAAAAAGAGTAAAGAAATTAGTTTTTGCATGCCTGCGGTGACAGTCATTAGCTGATTGTTCCCTGCATTTTGCTGATGTCTTTCTACGAGAGTTCTTACATCATCATTCACTCGTTTATCAAGATTCAAAAATGGAAAACTGTTATTCAGTGAATATTCAAACGCTTGTCCCCAACAATTAGAAAGCCAAGAGGTTTCATCATGGTTATTGCAAGTATTTTCAGTTTCAACAGTATAAAGGAATGCAAAAGAGAACAAACATAACAATAAACCGAATGATGGCCGGATGACACTACGACCGTAGTCACTCAAAAAATCCATCCACCAATTCACGAGCGATCGCAAAACACCATGACCATTAATCTGACTCCAACGCTTTGCACGCAGCTCTTGCGCATGAAACAGTAAATAAGCATCTTTTAAATGATGAACTCTAGCATGCTCGGCTAATGCGTGGAATTTAGCTGAGCAGCCTTCCTCTGGTTTAAACCGATTTAATATAAAATCATTCAAAGCTTGTATATGCTGCTGCAAATCAATTGTTAAATAAAAAAGATAACAAAACATAGCTATAAAAGAGAGTAAAAGCAGCAATGGAATAAAAGGGTAGAAACAAATGATAACTGCTAGCGCTTTCAATAAATTGACCGACAACCTTTTTAGATTTGGAAGCCTTGGAGACTGCGTGTATTTATGTTTAAAATTAAAACTCTCAAAGTCTATAGGCTTATCTATGACTGTTCCCCTAATATCGGGAATACTATCTATAAGAATATTATCTTCAAATATTGGAGGGCTATCGCATTGACAGTATTTCATATTGAAGGAGTCTATTAATGCAGGTTCTACATTCTTACGATCGGAGATTGGATTCAAATCACAAAAGAACCCCCTAGAAAAGCTAAGCTTGGTCTCTAAAAAATTACATCTATCAATATTTAGGTGATTTGCTGTTGCTCCTATCTTAAAACGGATACTCGATGCCCTAAATACAGAATCACTGACAACACAAGATTTAAAATCTACATTGAAGTTACATCTTTTAAATTCACTCCTCTCAATATGTATACTAAGAGCATGGGTATCCAAAAAATCTTCAAAATTAATATCTGTATTTGTCAATTTACACGCATTAAAAGTAACTCTTATAATAGGACGCGTTTTTCTAATGCTTAAAAACCTTCGTGCTCGAAAAAAGAAATTCAGGCTATTAACTTGAAAATGATTTTTTTTTGAATTTTCAATCTCTTTGAGCTCGATATGATCTGCATTTAAAGAATCAAATATTTCTTGAAGTATTTGACCGCAATTCAACAAACCTGACTTATTTTCACAATCATCCCTGAAAGTAAATCTACAAGCTGGAGCATAATCAGGCTCATGCTCATGCACCGCATCTAAGTTGGTCATAAATCCATCCTCCGCTGCGACAGCATCTAAAGAAATCAGGTATGTATCATCATCTTGCTGAGAAATTATGAGAATTGAAGAAATACCATCTAAGCCGACGTGATGACAATTAATCCACTCTAAACTTGTATTGATTGCTTGAAGCCAAGCATTTATATCTTCTTCACTACAAACAGATAAATCTATATCTGTCTTTACTCTCTGACTCATTCCTTTGTGTCCTTGCAAAAAATTATACTTAGACCACATATACTAGCCTTGCCTAAACCTTCATAACAAGACTCTTACAAAGATTTTAAGGCAATAAGTTTTAGAGCTCATAAAAGCTACCAGCACGCGTTTCTGGCAGCTTATGAAATACTGTGGAGCGCCCTTGATTTTTATAGATTCTTACGAAGCAATTCGTGCATCTGAGTTAATCACTCGATTAGATTTGACTATCTAGAACCCAGTACGTTTACGCGGACTTATTTATGGTTTAGTATTACTAACCTTTTTAGTACAGTCATGTAATTTAAACGAAAAGCACAAAGGAATGTTTATATGCATCATGAAATGCAGCCTCGATATCAAGTTACCGATGCTGACTCGTTGTTTAAAGCTCTTGTATTAGTGGATAGGGAGGTTATCACTGACTATTACCAGCTAGATTTTTCACATCTAAAATGGCATGCCAGAATACATGGGCTTAATTATCATAACTCACTAAATGTCACATTGATGGAAGTTTTGATCAACTTTCAAAGGTATTTAGATAAATCATATATTTTTTGCAAATATTGGGATTTCAACAAGAAGCCTACAAAGCAAGATCTAGAAGAGCTTAAAGAAATCAAATTAGATTTTCTTATTACAGAGGGTTCTTTAGATCTAGAAGCGATTACCAAGTGTGTAATTGATATATTTTCTACAGTGACAAACGATATGACCCCTAAACACAAACTGACAGCGCTTTTGATATTGGCCTCTGCTTTATTAGGAGGATACGGAGTTAATTGTCATTATAACGCTAAACAATATGAAATAGCTTTACGCCATGATTTGAAAATGAAAGAACAAGAAAGTAATGAAAAGCGTGATTTGGTTGATTTAGCAAAATTAGCTATAGAAATATCTACTAATACACGAAGAGAGCTTTTTAGAGCGTCAATAGACGCTGAGTCTATCGACTATGGAGGTAGGCGATATAACAAACAAGAGATTCTTCAAGAAGCAAGTAGACCTAATATATCATCCGAAGCAGAGCCTACAACAAAAACGAAAAAGTTCGAAGTTTTATCTATTTCAACTCGTCATACTGAAATTATCAACTCGGATTTATCCAAAGCACGTAGACAACAAACAACACGGCCTCATGAGCTAGAGCTTTTACCACTTGAAGCAGGTAAGCTTAGCTCTCCCATCAAAATGAGTGTTTCTGAAAAAGCTTTATCATCAACAGATTTTTTTACTCACGAGGGAAATCATATAATTTACATTACGTACAGCTCGATAAAGTCAAAGAGCGGAGAGGAAAGCAAAATATGCTTTCATGAGTTTGTTAGTGAAGAAATTTACATCTACCTTCGGGGGAAAGAGCATGATGTCAGCAATAGAGTTAAGCCTAAAATAGTTTATTCACCAGACAAAAGGGAGCGCCAGTTAAGTATGGAGCTGGGAGAGTAAATATAGATGAATTATTTTTTACAATAGGACCCTATCTAGCTTGTGCAGAAGCCATTGCTGAGCTGATGGCTTCTGGGTTAGTCGAAATAATAATATTGATTAATCTTTTCTTCTTATAAACCATGAATAAAAGGATTTGCATCATGAATGAAAAAACTGTCTTGTCACTCAACACTGATGAAACAGAAACACCAAGAGTCAAAGCCGAACAACCATCTTTAGATTTTAATGAGATACTAAAAGCGCCTATTTTTCAGTACGTAAGCAATATTTTGCTCACGATACTCAAAGACAAAGAACTTAGAAAGTACACATTGGAAAAAAGTTTGAATCATGTGCGTATCGAAAAGTATCTACAAGCCGGAGTCGTATTTACTGTCATTATTGCTTCCAGTCTACTTGCATCTATGGATAGGTTCGACTCTTCTATGGGGGTGTTGTTTGGTACGCTAATTGGTTATATGTATGGAAAGAAAGGTTAATAAATGCCAGACACCCAACCAAAATAAATGGATTTAGGTTTGATAAGCGGAACTTTTTAATCAACACATCTGGTGGGTGTCTCTGATTTTCCATATTATCTCAAAAGTGTTCACACAAAAAATAAGATATTCACAAGCTACCATTCTAGAATTAGATAAATATGATGCAGCTCTAATAAAAAGATTACGATCACACTATCCGTGAATTAGAGCTCGCCTGCTCCATTATTTTTGTCACGATCACGGCTTCACAATGCAAACGCATCACTCAAGCAATGCAAGGCTACACATACAAGGGAAATGACCAATCAATTAAGAGAATAATGCTGTCTTGCTCAGCTCAATTTGATCAAGGCCACCAGCAATTGAACAATTGTTATAGAATATAATTTGTACATTTTACTTCGTCTGCCAAATGAAACAGCTCTTTAATATTAAGATAAAGACATGATGAAGTAATACTCAACCGATATAAGTAACAAGAAAAGTTATTGATTATTACATCATTAGTGTTATGTTCATAAAAAAACAACATAGGAAAGTTTGAAGTGTTTACCGAAGACTATGATAAAAATTTAATGAAACTAAAAGAAGAGCTGTCATACTCTATTTCTAAAAATTATAAGGAAATTAATTTTTACAACACAAATTTGCGTAACTTGGGTCAAGTGATGCGAATATTAGAAAAAAAAATTAAGGATGATGTTAAAGATCTTAGTAAAGAAAATAATATAAAAATTGTCTATTGTGATCTCAAAATTGATTTTAACAATTATCACGAGAATTATTGTGTTACAGAATTTACCTTTCAATATCAAGCTCCAATTGTGTTAAAGAATGGAGAAACTTGCGAGGAAATTATAAATCCACATAGATACGTAAATGCATTTAATATCGATTCATTGCAAACAATGCCAATTACCCGCCTTATAAACTTTATTAGGGGATGTATAAAAAGAATTAATGTTGATATAAATCGTGTGAATATCAATAGATTCAATATGAACAAAATAAATCAAGGTCATTACCGTAATGATGGTGAAAAAACTTTCATTAATGAAGATTATGAAAATCATAAATGTGCACAACAAATCACATATGATCAATGCACATTTATAAATTTAAATATTAACTATCTCTTAAAAAATTGTTATGAAAAGAACTTGGTGATTATAAAGAAGAGTATTTTTCAAAATTCCAGATTTAAAGTACAAGCAGCACACAATAAATCCGATGTCACTAAACTGAAAATGGATTTAAAAATAGATACTGTTGATTTTAATAAATCTACTTTAAATATTAAAGACATAAATATAGAAGACATCCATTTCTTTGAATCAACATTCAAAGAAAGTTCCACCTTAATATATGACGATATTACAAACTATAATAAATTTTTTTTTACAAAAGGTCACAAACAAATAGAATTCCAAGAATCCAATATTATATTTAAAAATTTCAAAATAGATAATAAAAATCTTGACTTCGAGGTATTCGATTTTCTTAAAGAAAACAGTTTTTATGCAGAAAACATTATATTTAGCAATAGTACGTTAGACGTACCTGCTAGAACAAATATAAAATTTGAAAACGTTAGGTGCGAAGATAGTTTTGTGAAGTTGACTTACGAAGGTTTACATAATAATGATGAATATCAGGGTTGTCAAAAGCTTGATATAACCAACTCGAAGTTTGACTGTCCACCAAACTTCACTTATACGGATCCACATGAATCAAAAAAAAATGACTGTTCTAAAAATAGACTTAAACTGAGTTGTACACCAGACTTTAGGGGTACAGATTTTGGAGCGCCAATTGATATTAGAAAACTGGACTTCAAGCCTCATTATCAATGGCCTATATCATTATACTTTTATATTGCTAATGTATTCTTAGTCGGATTTTTTTTACTGTTATACAACATTTTCGGTATTACAAAAGCTATATATTTAATGATGAATCCCTTTCTTTACTTATTGGTATACTCATGTGCAAATTTTTTTGGATCGAAAAGTGATTTAAAAGAAGTTGTAAATATATACAAACCAGATGTATATATTGAAGAAGCACATAAATTACGTGCTCTTGTAGATCAAGCTATCGCAAATAATGATAAGTCACTATCACTTCAACTGCATGCACAAGAACTCCGCGCAAAGCGATGGTACAAATACGAACATGGCTACGGATTTTGGCGCTCATGTTTAGATTGGTGCATGGATTTTTTTGCTGATTACGGTCAGAGTGTTGCACGCCCTACTTTGTGCTTACTGCTCACAGCATCACTTTTCATGAATTATTATAATCACCAGCAACAAGACATTTACGAAGAGCTAGCTGATAATTCCAAATATGTATGCAGTGAAAAAGAAATTAATCTTCTTGTTTTCACTTCAACACTTTGCTTAGAAGAAGCGGTAGAGCTTTCTGTAAGCAACAGTTTGCCATTCCTAACAATGGATAAAGCAATCAGAAGTGATGTCGCTGATCTATGGACAAAAAGCAATTGTACAAAAAACAGTACAGAAGATTGTATCGACAAAGCACGCAAAAGATCCATTTTAGAAGCATCAGGTCTGCAAAAATTCCTTTCCATTGGCTTCATCTTTTTGATAGGTTTGGGATTACGTAATCTATTCAAATTATAAACATAGCACCAGCGCATTGCAGGTGGTTTTAGATCTCTTGTGCTCTCAACGTGAACTGAACAACATCATCAAAGTAAACTAAAAAACTCAGTGCATGATGAAGTGCACGGTTCAGTTCAGTACCGATGTTCAAAAATGCAGATGCATGTTTAAAGATGCTAGAGGATAAGTAGAGATAAAAAGAAATAAATAGAGCGAAAGGTTTTATATATAAAAAATATTTGAAGAAAAGATGGCGCGCCAGGCAGGATTCGAACCTGCGACCGTCCGCTTAGAAGGCGGATGCTCTATCCAACTGAGCTACTGGCGCAAAGTGGTCGGTGATGAGGGATTCGAACCCCCGACCCTCTGGTCCCAAACCAGATGCGCTACCAGGCTGCGCTAATCACCGAACGACTTAAGCAAAGACCTGCCTAAGTGGTCGGAAATATTACTCATTTTGAGAGATGAGGTCAAACTTTTTATCGAAAAATATGCATCGATCGCGTGCAACTGTTGCACTTTTAATCAGATCAAGGTTTATTCCGTCCAACACTGCGCTGCGCAGTGCCCTCTTACGCACCACCTTCCTGCTTGATTCAGTGTGATGTAGGGGCACAATACCTCTTCATCTTGAATCTTTTTTTGATATTTATATTGCGCAATAATGACAAAGTCATGATGGTAATCCATGTTTTTTTCTAAAGACAAATCATAAGGTAAGTCATGTATGATTTTATTTAAAGCGGATATATCGGCTGTGTAAGTGTAGTGCTCAACATAATAAGTATGTTCTTTAAGAGCAAGCTGCATCATTGCAGTATGCAAATCATGTCTTAGCTGTTGTGTGCGATACGTTTCATAAGGAATAGATAAAAGTAAGCCGATTAACATCATACACACGAGTACTTGGATCAGTTTCCGATGCGTTATAACATGAAATGGATACATATCGTCTCCTTGCAGAGGACATGATTTATATCGATTTGGATTACCACATAGTGTAGTCAATAATATAAAGTTATGCTTGCGAGCGGATCTGAACATCCTTATACTTGAATGAGTTAAAAATCGAGCTCATTGTTGATGTTTCATCGCTAAAGGAAACCTCTATGTCTGATGCCATTCAAAGATTTATAGAAGCTTATACGCATCTAAATAAAGACAACTTATCTGGCCTACAATCCGTTTATCATGAGCAATGTTTATTTGAAGATCCTATTCATACTTGCGAAGGCTGGGATGCCCTGCATCATCATTTGAAAACCATGTATGACAATACAACACAATGTAAGTTTGTTATCAAAACATGGACAGGCAATGAAGAGCAACTTTTTCTACAGTGGTCGCTCACTTTTGCCCACACTAAATTATTTTCTGGCAAGAAACAAGAACTAGAAGGCTGCTCAAGAGTTGAGTTTGCTGATGGACGTGTGCGCTATCATCGCGATTTTTTTGACTTAGGTGGCATGGTATACGAAGGTCTGCCTCTTATCGGTTTTCTCATTCGTCGCATTAAAAGTCGTTTAGGCAGTTAAACAACACAATAGACCAGATTAAAAAAAGAAGCTATTCCAGTTCCAAGCACTGAAATAGCCATCCTTGATAAGTGCTAACCATTAAGCCATAAATGCACCATGATAGAGGCAGCATAACCTAAACCGATGAGCCAACTCCACTTTAAGTGTCCCATAAATGAGTATATGCCTTTGGTTTGTCCCATCAAAGCAACGCCCGCAGCGGAACCTACTGAGAGCAAACTTCCACCTACACCTGCTGTCATCGTAACCAGAAGCCACTGTTGTAAATCCATAGGTGGATTCATATTGATCACAGCAAACATCACCGGAATATTATCTACAATCGCTGATAAAATACCTACTGCAATATTCGCATACGTTGGATCAAGCTCGTGATAAAAAGCATGAGAGATCATATTGAGGTAACCCATAAAACCTAAGCCACCAACACACATCACAACGCCGTAGAAAAAGAGTAAGGTGTCCCACTCTGCTCTGGCAATCTTATCAAAGACATCAAAGGGTACAATGGTTCCCAAGCCCTTTAATGCAGACTGATCCTGTTTCTGCTCAGCTATATCACGTTTACGCTTTAACGATTTCGGTAAACTACGAATCAAATAAAATGCAAAAATCTGTAGATAAGCAAGTCCCATCATCATACCTAAAACAGGTGGCATACCAAAGAAACTATGGCACATCACAGCTGTAATGATGGTGAGTATAAAGAGTCCAAAAATGCGCTTTGCACCTCTTTTCAAGACGACTAAAGGTTGCTTTATTTTTTTTGGTTTTTGCTTATCAATATATAAACTTAATCCTACAGCAGGAATAAGAAAATTAATAACAGAAGGTAAGAAAAGTACAAAAAACTGATTAAAATTGACCAAACCAGCTTGCCACACCATCAAAGTGGTAATATCACCAAATGGACTAAAAGCGCCACCTGCATTGGATGCAACAACAATATTGATACAAGAAATATTAATAAAGCTTTTATTATTGGGCGACATCTTTAAAATAATGGCGCACATTAACATTGCTGTTGTTAAGTTATTTGCAAAAGATGAAATAAAAAATGCAAGAATACCTGTAATCCAAAATAAACTACGTAAATCTAATTGCTTGTTCAACATCCATATACGTAGGTAATCAAAGATAAGACGCTCTTCCATCGCATTGATGTAAGCCATCGCCACTAAAAGAAATAAAAGTAACTGCGCATAATCAAGTAAGTTATGATTAAATGCATGCTCTGCTAGTTGAGGCTGACCAATACTGACATAATAAAACCCTAAAACTAACCAAATGATGCCTGAGGCCAGCAATACAGGTTTAGACTTTTTAAGGTGAAAAAAATCTTCTCCAATAACAAATAAATAAGCGATACTGAAAATAAGAACCGAGAAAATACCAATCGAAGAACTTGTTAAATCAACGGGCTCCATTCCTTCTCTCGCAAAAACAGGAAATGCACTTAATATATATAAGAAAATGCTAAGCCAACCATGACGAGAAAATATAACCATGCTCCATACCTTTTTATTATAACGTGATAAAACGACTCGAATCATAGCACTCTGATGCTTAGAGCAAAAGCAAGAACCCTAAGCAACTATTGTAAAATACAAATATACACCAAAAGTAAAAGGCTGACTGATTTACTTTTGTAATAACCGCGCCGCCTGCTTGGCAAAATAGGTAAGAATACCATCAGCACCTGCACGCTTAAAACAAAGTAATGATTCTAAGATCACTTGCTCTTCGCTTAACCATCCTTGCTCAATTGCAGCTTTGTGCATCGCGTATTCACCACTGACCTGATAAGCAAAGGTAGGAACATTAAAGGTCTGTTTTACACGATATACCACATCTAGATAAGGCATACCTGGTTTGACCATCACCATATCAGCACCTTCTTGCAGATCTAAAGCCACTTCATGCAGTGCTTCATCGGTGTTGGCTGGATTCATTTGATAACTCTTTTTATCAGCGCCTTTTAAAGAAGCGCTCGAACCTACTGCATCACGGAAAGGTCCGTAAAAATGAGAGGCATATTTAGCTGAATAAGCTAAAATTTGCGTGTTTACATATCCATGCTCTTCTAAAGCCTGACGAATGAGTCCTACCCTTCCATCCATCATGTCTGAAGGTGCCACCACATCAGCACCTGCTTGAGCATGACTCAAAGCTTGCTTAACCAAAACTTCATTTGTCGCATCATTTAAAATATAACCACTTTCATCAATAATGCCGTCTTGACCGTGCGTTGTAAAAGGATCTAGTGCCACATCGGTGATAACGCCAAGCTCAGGAAAATTCTGCTTAAGCGCCCGTACTGTTCGTTGAATTAAGCCTTCAGCATGATATGCTGCTTCTGCTTGAAGAGATTTGTCGGCAACACCTACTACAGGAAATAAAGCTACAGCAGGAATACCTAATTCAATAAGCTGCTCTGCTTCTTGTAAAATACGATCCAAACTTAATCTGGCAATACCTGGCATAGAAGGTACATCTTGGGCACAGTCGTGGCCTTCCATAACAAACATAGGATAAATTAAATCATCGACTGAAAGTTGATGCTCTGTGGTTAAACGCTGTGAGAAGGATTGTTTACGCAAACGGCGCATACGTCTTTGAGGAAAAGCACCTGTGATCATTATCCCTATTCCTGTGTATTAATAAGTTCTAAATTCATCAAAGCAAACTTGATTACGACCTTTACCTTTTGCTTGGTAAAGCGCTTGATCTGCAACATCAATAAGATGGTAAATATCAGCAGAATCTTTCATAATCGTTGTCGAAACACCAAAGCTTGCTGTAACTTGAATTCTACGTGAATCCCAAAATATCTCAAGCTCCTCTAATGCTTTCCTCATATTTTCAGCTAAATATAATGCACCTTCTTTATGAGTATTGGGCAATACCACAGCAAACTCTTCTCCGCCAAAACGGGCTACCATATCTCGAGGACGACTGATACAAGAGGCTATCACACCTGCTGTACGCTTGAGAACATGATCACCGGCCAAATGACCAAAGCTATCATTGATCTTTTTAAACTTATCAAGATCAATCATGATTAAGCTCAGGGGCATTTTATCTCTCTGACTTTGTAAAGCTTCAGTATAGAGATATTCATCAAACGCACGCTTATTTTTGACATTGGTTAACGCATCGAGCGTCGCTTGTTCAGATAGCTTTTCATTGACCATGTTGAGCTCTTGCATGGTTTGCTCGAGCTTTTGAGTACGTTGTAGAATTAACTGTTCTAATTTCTGATTCGCTTGCTCTTCTGCTTTCAAAGCCGCCTCTTGTACGACCTGAAGATGTTTTTGTTGATCCAAAGCCTGCTGTTGTACTTTACCATATCGAATCCGTCCTCTTTGTAAGCGTTCAATCAGCAAAGCTTTCCACCATAACAAGGTTATAATGGTGCCATTAATAAGAATGATATGACTGTTTTTTAATGTATTATTCATATAAAGAATGCCTATAACAGCCAGACTCATAAGGAAAAAAAGCCAGCCACACACATATAACAAAGCACCATCTCGCTTCACCTTTACGGCATAAATACCCACAGACAGCATAAGCCCTATAGACAAAATGATAGAGCCGGTTACAAAATAAACTCGAACCGTTTGATGTACAAATAAATAAAGTAAAAGCTGTACGATAGACAGTCCAACCACAATATCTTTAATAAAGTAGATTTTACCCATTCTTTTCTTTATACGTAAGGTTCGTTGTGTAAAGAACGCAAACATAATAAAACACAAAGGAATAAGTAAAACAGGCAAAGGCAAGCCTAAGACTTTATAGACAATAAGCCCCGTTGATGAGCTATATAAAAAACACATAGCAAAAGTAAGTAAGGTGTAATACACATAACTTATAGAGCGCACTGAAATCATAATCAGTAAACTAGAACAACCTAGGGCAATAATAATACCCATGGCCATACCTTCAAAACTAGATGTCTTTTGAATATGTTCGAGCGAGTTTTGGTTATCCCAAAGCATGACAGAAATAGGTCTAAAGCGGCTCGATTCAATATGCATATAAACCCAAACACTCTTTTTGGGTTTCAAGTTGAGCGGTACAATAATACTTGAATTGAGTACAGCATAAATGTCATTGATAGATTGAACTTCAAGCTGGCCTGTTTTACTGTTCTTCTGAACAGTAAATAAATGAAAAGGTTTGTTCAATGCATTTCTAAATTCAAGCAGCTGGTATGATGTTTCATCTGAATCATTGGTCACTCGAGCTCTGAACCAATCGGTTTCAAATATACCTTGAAAGGGTTGACTGTTTGCTTCAGACCGCCAATGATTCGAGGGGCTTTTAATAAGTTTTTCAATCTTGATATTCTTTTTATAAAAAGCAGTATCAAGTTGTTCAAGTTCAACAGATAAAAAAAGGTCTGTGTCATACTCACTCATCTCATGCGCCGAAATAAATGATGCTTGAAGACTTATACATAAAAAGCAAAATATACGTAACGCAATACATCTCATTCAGTTAATCCGCCTATTTGTGCGCTTGGAAATAAAGTTCGAAAGTTTTTCCAACAACATTGCGACAATGAGTCGAGTGATTGAGATCGTAAAGATGCAATGCGCTGTGCAATATGAGGCAGATAGCAAGGCTCATTACGCCGAGAAGAAGGTTTATGAGGCAAATCTCGAGGCAGCAAATAGGGCGCATCGGTTTCAATAAGCAATCTATCAGCAGGAATATAACTCACCAGTTCTTGCAATAACTGCCCTCGTCTTTCATCACAAATCCAACCTGTAATGCCAATATATAATCCTTGATCCAGATAATAAGTTAATGCTTTTTTATCACTCGTAAAACAGTGTAAAACTCCTTGGACAGGAAAAGAACTTAAAAGTGCAGAAAAATCTTGAAAAGCGTCACGCTCATGTAAAACTAAAGGCCGATCTTCACTCACAGCAAACTCCAATTGTGCTGCAAAAGCTTCTCGCTGCTGCTGGGGTGAACTATAGTTTCTGTTGTAATCGAGACCACATTCTCCAACAGCTATGACGCGCGGGTGCTGATGGAGCAGCTTCATGTCTGACAGGCTATCACTATGCCAAGTTTTAGCCTGATGTGGGTGTACACCAACACTTGCAAACAAATTTTCATAGGTATCACATAACAAAAGAACCTCTTCGGCTTCCTTTAAATCAGAAGCTAAAATCAGCTGGTGCGTCACACCAGCTTGGTGCGCGCGTTCAACAACGGCGCTACGATCTGATTCAAACTTTGTACTCGTTAAATTTACAGCTATATCTATATACATTTGATTAACTTCTATTTTATCAATATAAGCTCCATCTCGGTATATCCTTTATGATTTATACCATCTCACCTATCTAGCATGATTGTATAAAAGATTGCAACAGATCATCTTAACGCTCTTTGCATCATGACTGCAAGAAATACGCCTAATTCAAATAACACGAGCATAGGTAAAGCCAGTAATAGTTGTGATATAACATCAGGTGGTGTGAGAAGCATCGCGATAACAAAAGCACCGACAATAAAGTAAGGACGCATTTTTTTCAAATTGGCCGGATCTGTGATACCAAGCAAGCAAGAAATAAGCACAACAACAGGCACCTCAAATGCTACACCAAAACCAATAAAAACCTTGATTACAAAGTTCAAATAACGTTCAATGTCTGTCGCTAAGTGAACTTCCATCGGTACAATACTCGTAAAAAAATCAAATGTAACAGGCAATACAATGAAATAAGAAAAGGCAAGGCCTATATAAAATAAAACCGTGCTTGAACATAAAATACCAGCCATCAGTACCTTTTCTTGACGATACAATGCCGGCATAAAAAAAGCCCAAAGTTGATAGAATAAAAAAGGTAAGCTAATCAAAAAAGCAATCACCAGTGTCACTTTAAAAGGAGCGAATAAAGGTGAGGTCACATCGATTGCAATCATATGTGAGCCTGAAGGTAATGCCACAATCAAGGGCGTGGCAACATAGCTGTATAAATCCTGAGCAAAATAGACTAGGCTCAAAAAAACCAAAGCGACGAACAAGATTGATTTCAGTAACCTTGCTCGTATTTCTAACATATATCCAATGACTGATTGCGACATAACCTACCCTTTCTTAAACAATTCAGTATCGTCTTGGTAAGGTCGAGTCACCGATTGTGCTGATTCCTTTAACACTTTCACAGAATGCTCTATTTCGGGCGATAACGCTGAATGTGTCGCTGATTCAGCTTGTTTAAGGTGATGATGCAATTCTTGGAATTTTAATTCATGTTCAATCTGATGTGTTGTAGACGCAAGCATCTGTTTAGCTTGTGTATTAAATTTATGTATTTTAGTAAGCAAAGCAGGCAAACGTTCAGGTCCTAATACGACAAGAGCCAAAATTAAAACCAGTAACAACTCAAAAAATCCGATACCTTCAAACATGGCTTAAGATACTCTATCATCAGAAGTATCTGCAACAGAGCCCGGCAAAGCTTCAGGCGATTGAGGTTTTGGCTCGGATACAGAACGCCTAAAACTTTTAATTGCATAACCTAAATCACCACCTAAGTGACGTAACCTCTTCGTACCAAATAAAAGCACCACAATCACTGCAATCACCAGCAATTGAAAAATTCCTATATTTCCCATATCGATATCCTTTATATCATTCAATTAAAACGTGAAGGGCGCTAACTTGATGTAGAATAATTTTTGACTCGAGAAGTCCAACCAATAATCCAACATAAAAAAGCGCCTAAACCAAATAAAACTTGCTCCCACCAAAAAGCATTCGGATTTAACCCTACAATTAAGCAGCCTAGAAATAAAAACCCTGCAGTAATTAATAAGAAATAACTCCGTTGTGATTTTCTTTGTTCAAGAGCATATTGCTGTAAAAGCTCTTGTTGCGAGCTTAAGATTTTTCGTCCCATATGCAAATTATCGTAAACAAGCTCAGGAATATCCGGCAGATTTTCGAATATTTTAGGCATTAAATCACGTGTTCGCTTCAAGGTTTCTTTAGGGCTAACACGCTCACGCAGCCAATTTTCTAAAAAAGGCTGGGCTGTTTGCCACAGATCAAGTTCAGGATACAGCTGCCGCCCTAAACCTTCAATGTAAAGTAAAGTTTTCTGGAGTAAAAAAAGCTGAGGTTGAACACGAAAATTATATAGTTTTGCCAGCTTAAACAAGTCGATCAGAAAATGAGCAAAGGAGATTTCATGTAATGGCTTTTGAAATAAAGGCTGGCACAAGCGTGCTATATCTTGTTCAAATCTATATTGATGTGTTGAAGACTGCACCCAACCAGAATGAATAAAAATCTTAGCCATATCTTGATAATTCTGCCTAAAGAAAGCTAAAAAGCATTGTGCAATCATAGTTTTATCTTGCTCAGAGAGCCGACCTATAATGCCACAATCTATACCTATATATTGTGGTTCTTGCGGATGCTCTTTTGCAACAAAGATATTGCCAGGATGCATATCTGCATGAAAGAAATTATCACGAAAAACTTGCGTAAAGAAAATTTCGACACCTCTTTCAGCAAGCTTTTTTAAATCTACCTGATGTGCTTCTAAACTTGCTTTATCATCAATACGTATACCTTCAATGCGCTCCAGTACAAGCAATCCTTCTGAGCAATATGCTTTATGTACTTTGGGTACATACAAAATAGAACTTTGAGCAAAATTAGCACGTAACTGGCTGGTATGCTGAGCCTCTAAGACAAAATCTAATTCATGATAAATAGTTGTTTTGTAATCTTGAATGAGGTCAAGCAAACGTAGACTTTTACTTTGTGTAAAGAGAGATTCCATGATGCGCGCGCATTGCATCATCATATTCAAGTCAGCTTCAATAACCTCTTCTAAATTGGGTCTGCGCACTTTCAAAACAACCTGATCACCGCTGGCTTTGAGGCGAGCACTATGTACTTGCGCAATCGAAGCTGAAGCCATAGGCTCGGGATCAAAATCTGTGAATAGATCTGTTAAAGGTTGTCCAAGCTGCTCTTCTATCAAGCTTATAGCTTGCTCAGATGAAAATGCTAACACCTGATCTTGTAATTGGACGAGTTGTTGTATCCACGCCTCATCAAGCATGTCTCTTCGCGTAGAGAGCATTTGACCCAATTTAATATAAATTGGCCCTAGCTCTTGTAAAGCAAGTTTAAATCGCTCACACAACAATTTATCTTGATGTTGATTACGCCAAAAGAAAAATAACCACCTTATGACCTTGCATACACCACTTTTTTTGCCTGTTGGAACCAATTCATCCAAGCCAAAAATGCAAATAATACGTATGATGTGCATAAAGCGCTTTACATTACTCATAACAGGTCTCTTTTAATCTCTGTATCTGATGTTCAAGCTGATGTATATCTTGCTCTAATTGTTTCTGTTTCTTTTTACATGACTCATATTCAGACCGAGTGAGAATCACTTGCGCCTCATGCTCAATGTATTCGGCAAACTGCTGTTTCTTAGTCTGAAAAACAGACTGTATATGCCGCTTAGATTGACGACTGAAACGTTGTACATGATATGTAGCAGGATCGCCTATTAACTGCGATACAGGCTCAAATAGATCTATGTCAATCTGCTGTAACCACAATACAAGTTGCTGCAAAATAGGTAACTGCCCTTCTATGATTAAATCGCCAGACTTAATCAAAGAAGTTATAGCGTGGCCTTGCTGGAGCTGTTGCAAGTGAAAGAAAGACAGCTCAACGCGAACATCTGCCTCAGTTGTATCTTCTAAAAGAATACCGATAGGCTTACCCAAAATAAGTTGGATAGGCCAAGGGCAAGGTTTAATCTGCAACAGAATAATGCGCCCTTCTAATTGACTCAAATCATGAGAGCTTAAGTCATGCTCTGCAACCCAGCGCATACTTTGTTGCAACCTCTTCTCACATATAGATTTGAGCCATGTTTTCATTAAAATTTGTATCCTCTATGCAATGCCACAATACCTTGAGTCAGATTAATATAATCAACATGATCAAAACCAGCTTCAAGCATCATATCTTTCAGTGTATCCTGATCAGGATGCATACGAATCGACTCAGCAAGATACTGATAACTTTCTTTATCTTTTGCAATAAGTTGTCCTAACTTAGGCATGACGTAAAAACTATAAGCATCATAAGCTTTCTCAAGTATGGCATTGCGAGGCTTGGAAAATTCCAAAACAAAAAGTTTACCACCTGGCTTAAGAACGCGTAACATAGACTGTAGAGCTATGTGCTTTTGCGTCACGTTACGTAAACCAAAAGCAATCGTAATGACATCAAAAGAGTCATCTGGAAAAGGTAAATTTTCTGCATCGACTTGGCAATACTGTACCGAGCTTACAACGCCTTGATCACGCAATTTAGCACGACCTACTTTGAGCATAGAATCATTAATATCAGCTAGAATCACTTGACCCTCAGCGCCAACTTTCTGCGCAAATCTTTTCGTGAGATCACCAGTGCCTCCAGCCAAATCTAAGATCTTCATACCGGGGCGTACAGCAGCAATCTCAGTGGTAAAGTATTTCCAAAAGCGATGAACACCCAGTGACATCACATCATTCATCAAGTCATATTTTGCTGCAACAGAATGAAAAATATCAGCAACCAATTGCGCTTTTCTATTTTTGGGTACTTGTTGAAAACCAAAATCGGTTTCTTGGTTGTGCGATTGTGTCATGCAGATAGTCCCTCTACTTAATGCATACTTATTAAAGTGAAGAGCTTGCAGTATACCACGTTCGAAAAAACTCTCTACTCTTGAATCGATTGACAACGCTTTTTCATAATAGGATTATCATTTTTTTGATGCTTGCGTATTTTCTTATATCTTCGACATTCTTGAGCTGTAACAGGATACTTTTGATCCCAGCTACGCATGAGCTTTCGTTGCGATCGACTCATAGTAAACTTAGAGTAAACCTTATCCATATAGAGGTAACTACGGGCAATACGGCCTTTTGCAGCTTCAGGTGGCTCTACTTTCCTCTTGAAGACCTTAAAATTACAGCTGCCGAAATGACTTGGAACACCAGCACCTAATTCAGCAAAATTATAATTTTGACGGGTTGCATTGACAGACCCTATAGCTGGATAAAGGTTGTACATATCAGCTTGCATGAGTTTATAAGTTGCATTCACTTTTTGTGCACACTTACGTCCTTTCACCGGTTTACCATTTTTAGAGTTTATACCGCATGATGGATGACCTTCGCGCCACTCGATAAAATTACGACCAAAGTTTTCAGCCGGTACTACATGCTCAAACTCAACGCGATAAGATCGCTTTTTATGCCGAGTCGCTTTAAAACCTTGCGGTAATTCAATGCTCTTATCTTGATGGAAAGATGCATTACAGTACAGTGTTGTACTGCTTGCATCTTCCACTTTTTTCATTAACAGCTTCTTTGCGGTCTTAAAAGACCTAATAGCTTGATTACCTTCATCTATGGATGCTTTCACGTACATAGGACTAAATAAAAAAACAAAGATATAGCAAAATCGAGGACGTAATAGCGTCAACATAGGTTGGCTCCAGAGAAGTAAAACCGAAAATATTATATGATCATAGAAGGGTACAGCAAGGGATGACAGGTCAGATTGCTCTATAAATCAGCATAAACATGCTCGATGCATCAATGCACAAAAATAAAGCATTTATATTGCTCCGCATTTGATATCTAATTGCGATAAAAAAAGCAAACAAATTGTTACTTTTTATAAAATTCAATATTAGTTGTTGTTATTTAAGTTAAACAATGATAAAAACATTTTATAAAAATGAATTTGCCGCATTCAATGCACTTACTATATCAAGTAAATAGACTCTCATTCACTCAAATATCCTGCGCAACACTATTCGAAATATGAAGGCGGTATAATGGATCAATACCATAAAAATATAAAAAATATAAGTCAATCTATGGAACAGTGGATTCAATCTAATATAGCATCAATTGGTGTATATGAATGCTGTTACGGATACTACAACTTAAAAACAAAGCAATGGATGTCTATGCCTACTGTTTATAGCTGGTATTGCGCTTATATGGAAAAAGGCTTTACAGTTCAAGTCAAAGATCGATTTCATGAAGGCTTAATACCTTGGAGAAACTCCGACCTGCTCTATAGAGAATATAAAAAACATCTGCAAAAAAAAGATTTAAGTATAGGATCTAAATTTGATTTAGTAAGAAAAACTAATAACGGCTTTGAAATGTTAACATTTGGTACACTTCAGCCTGTTAGGTTTGAAGATTACCAAACTCTCTACCATGGCTTGCATGATTTATCTTATCAGGCTCATCAAATAGTACAAAGAAATCCAGATATCATGCGTCCATTAGAAATCGAAGCACCGCAAATTATCACGCACAAACATTCCCACACATCTTGGGATACTTTAAAGAAATTTAAATTTGGCTCGCTCATTTTAACAGGCCAAGAATTACAGTTAATTCAACAATTATTATCTCTTATGACTTATGAGGAAATAGCTTTATCTCAATCTGTAACCCTGCATGAAGTCGAACGCTCCTTTTATAGGCTAAAGGAAAAAATAAAGAACCCTCATATTACTAACTCCGAACTCTTCATAGAGCTGCGTAAAAATTATGTACTCATGTCTCATTTGAAAGATTTCGTATAATAAATAAATAAATATTATGACAACGAATCCAAAAATAAATCATTCTAATACAGAATTTATGCAAGAGTGGGCTAAAAAAAACCTAGAGCATTTTAATTTTATCAACTTATCTTATATGCATATAGATCTCGTAGACTCAGTGATCCAGATGCTTTCTTATGACTTACAATGGTATAAGCTTTATTGGGAAGAAAAACTTGATTATACCTTAGCGCAGAGATTGAAGAAAAAATATACTCTTTGGTCAGAGCTTGATGAAAAACATCAAAGTATTCTACATAACTATCAGTCTAATTCTGAGAAAGTCGATCTGTGCTTATTTCATCAAAAAGCTTTTGAAATTTTTTCTATTCATACTTGTAATCAGCTGCATATGGAAGATTACCTCAGTTTATACCAATGCTTTCCCTCTATAAGCTATCATGCTCATAAGATAAGGAAACGACAGCATAAATATTTATTACATCCAATCCACGATCAAAATATTTTCACCATTTCTCCTCCTAATAATACGCATCATATCAATACTATTTTCCAAACAGAAAAACGCTACCGATTTAATCAAGTTAATTTAACAGCTTTAGAAATAAAATACTTACAATGTTTAAGCGCGCTTATGTCACAAAAAGAAATTGCTTACCGGTATCAAGTATCTGAAACTGCCGTCAGAAAAACAATAGGTAATATCAAAAGGAAAATGGGGCATGAAGCCATGCCTAATTCAAAGCTATTTAAGCTTCTAAGAGAGCAAGGCATTACGAGGATGTATTTGAACCATCTTATTTCTTAACTCAACATAAACCTACAAACTAGAAAGACGCATCGCTGCGTCTTTCTCTTAAAAAGGCAGAAACAACAAAACATGTTTCTTAATCATCACTTAAATGCTTCAGCATTTCCATGACGAGCTGCGCCGAGTGTTTACCCGCTTTCACGATATAAGAATCAAAATCGACGGGAGAATCATTATTCGCATTATCACTTAAAGACCGGATGATAACAAAGGGCACTTTCATCTGATGACAGGTTTGTGCAATGGCAGCGGCTTCCATTTCACAGGCTGCGATATCAGGGAAATGCTTTTGAATCTCATCTGTACGCTCTGGAGTACAAATAAAACTGTCTCCAGTACCAATTAAACCTTCAACAGCTTTCACTTCACCTACGCTTTTGATTGCCTTAAGCGCAGCATTGACGAGTTGCGGATCAGGTTGATACGCTGCTGGCTGCTGAGGTACCTGCCCCATCGTATAGCCAAAAGCAGTAACATCTACATCATGATGCACCACATCTTTAGAGATCACGATATCACCAATATCAAGCTCTTTAACAAAGCCACCTGCAGACCCTGTATTGATAATAAAGTTAGGCTTAAAAGTATTAATCAACAAAGCTGTGCCTATTGCAGCACTAACCTTACCGATACCAGACTGCAAAATAACAACTTCAACACCATGGATCTCGCCTTCAATGAAATCGATATGTGCAACTTTAGTTTTCTGAGAACGTTTTACCGTTTTACGCAAAAGTTCAACTTCAGGCTCCATCGCACCAATGATACCAACTTTCATTTCTACTCCTATTGACTACATTCTAACTAAATCTTCTTGGGTAATCTAAATATGGCATAATTCCATGAACAGTTTCAAGGTATCTCATCAATCTTTATGTGCAACCGCCACTGCATCATGCGCATGTAGAGATTCATAATGTGCAACGCGCACAGTAAAGTCTTGAACGATAGAATCTACGCTTAAAGCACACTTCAACTTTCTCGCTGCATCCTCAACAAACATTAAATTTTGACCATTGAGACGCGCAAACTCTTGTTCATCTTCACGTTTTACAGCGGTTTGTACAGCGGTTTGTAAAACCTCTTCAACAAGGTTGACGATATATAAAAAAGGAAAAAAAGTCATTTTAGGATCAATGGTAATCGAAATTTCAGCGTCGCTTCTTTGACTATGTGGCGTTGCGACAATACCCTGCGTTGTACCCAGCCAAGCATAAACATCTTTCTGGTTCAAAGGTGCGTCATCAGAAAAACGCTCAACAAAAGCCTGCTGAATCAATTGTCTTGCTAAAGCTGCAGAACAAGGGCAAGTCGATGAGTAAGGAATAGCAATCTTAAGTTGTAAATCCGTACTTGCTTGATGGTGTACAGCAGCAATGCTACAAGAGTAACTTTTCCAACCTGACTTATCACTGAGCAAAGAACGACGTTTCAACAGTAAATCAAAATCAAATTCTGCTTTTGCTGCGCAACTTAAATCTGAGTGCGTCTGCATAAAGTCTTGTAGCAGCTGAATCAAGTCCTGTGGGGTAACTGTTGTTTCTGTCAATTGATCAAGAGCAAGGTATAAACGAGACATGTGGATGCCTTTGGCTTTAGGAGCCGCCAAATCTACATAAGCATTCACTTTCGCATGGACAGGATAAACATGATGTTCATGTGCTTGAAGCTGTAAAGGTAAAGCTATCCGCTCCATACCCACCCAGTTTAAAGTATCTTCAACCGAAGCATCTAGTTGGCGGGTCACATCTGGCATTGCTACAGACATATTATAACTCCAATATAAACTTATACTGACTAATAAATATTATGAGAGGCTCGATCATAGCACCATTAAACTTAATTTTTTAGCTTTTTGTTACTTTAATTAGCATAACCAAAAATATCTCACATTTTTTTATCATTTATTTGTATTACTTCTGTTATGATGATAAAAAAGCATAGACCTGTGTTGAATTAAACAAATACAGGATTTATTTGTTTTAAATGTTTTTTTTTTGTTTAATCTAGGTTAAGAGGGATGTTACGTGACCCAATTAGTTTTAAAAGAAATACTTGACACTTCAACATTGAAACAATACGTGGATGTCATAGGATATGATAAATTTCTACAGAGTGTAGCTCTTTTCGAAGAGTTGGTTCCAGAATATATAGAGCGGATGCAAACCTATGCTGAAGAGAATGAAGTTGTAAAACTGTGCCAGCAGGCTCATCAACTTAAAGGCGCAGCAGGATCAATAGGTCTTTTACGCATTCAAAAGTACGCCCAAAAGCTCCAAAACCCAGAGGACGCTTTGTGGGAAAAAAAGCATTTAATATGGATAGAGAATACAGCTAGAAATACCGTGCATGATTTAAAAATTTTAAAAGCCTATCTTAAAGAAAAATTAAGGCATCCTGTCTAATTTATATCTTTACTATGGAGCACGACACAATCTCAAAGTGCTAAAACAACTGACTTTGATCTAAGTGGCTAGACATATTTTTTTATCGTATGTAACTAGCCATTTTTTATTGTAGAGCTGAAACAAAGTAAGACATGAAAAAAATCATCTATATCATCGTCTATTCATCTAGCAAACAGATGTTCTATCTCATTTAAATTAAATCTACGCGTGCAACAAAGTCTTTTGCTAATTGCGGCATATCATCTATTCTATTTTTACTTAAATCACTATCAGAAGGTAAAGGCTGCCCTGTATAAGCATGTAAAAATGCTTCACAAATTAACTCACTGTTTGTAGCATGACGTAAATTATTAATTTGACGTCTTGTTCTTTCATCGGTCAAAATCTTAAGTACTTTGAGCGGTATAGAAACAGTAATTTTTTTGACTTGCTCTTGTTTTTTACCTTGCTCTGCATAGGGGCAAATATAATCACCATTCCACTTCATATCGTCATCCAAACTAATCAAAAAAACACATTATTATAAACAATTTAAGTCGTAATAAAAACACCTGTTTATGAAATCTATATGTAAGTAAAAATCGAAAATTTGAAAGCGCTATGTATTCATCTTGTTCTGGTTTATAATGTGCAAGTTTTGTATTGAACAACCCTTTAAGGAGCTTTTCATGTCACGCCATCATGTTCATAAGTTTGGCGGATCAAGCTTAGCTGATGCCGATGGTTACCGTCGCGTAACTCAAACTATGCTACGTATAGGTCAACCTCATGATTGCATTGTGGTTTCTGCATCAGGTCAAACAACCAATACACTCTATACTCTGCTCTCTTTGTACGATGACGCAAAGCCTTGGATAGAGCTTCTTCAAAAGCTTTATTATCAACAATTAAGTCTTATCCAAGCTCTGCTACCTTCAAATTATGAGCAAGAGATAGTCCAGCAACTGCAGTCAGACTTACAGACTTTAAAGCAACTTTTAAATGCAAAAGAACTCGATGTCTATGAACGAGCAAACCTCATCAGCTTTGGAGAAGTTTGGTCGGCACGTTTACTTGCCGCACATTTATCCCATATGCAAGTTCCAACACGCTTCATCGATGCGCGGTCTTTTCTTACAGCACAGCATCATGCGACACCAGTTATATTAGAGGAAGTATCACAAAGTAAGCTGATGCATATGAAGCAGCAGTATCCGCACACGCGTTTCATCATTACAGGCTTTATATGTAGTACAACACAAGGAAAAACGCTGTTACTGGGACGCAATGGTTCAGATTACAGTGCAACACTCATTGCACGTTTATTGCGAGCAGAACAAGTTCATATTTGGACAGATGTAACGGGCATTTATAATGCCGATCCACATCGTGTACATGATGCACAAAAGCTGGCCAGTTTAAGTCTTGCGGAAGCCGATAGATTGGCTCGATTAGGCTGTCCTGTCTTACATGAACGTTCTTTACAACCTCTGCAAGGATTGGAAACACAGATGACTGTACGCTCAAGCTTTGAGCCTGATAGTGATTACAGTATCATTACTCCAACCAGTTCTGAAGCGTCACAGCCTATTCTCACCAGTATGGCCCAAGTGATACTGTTCAAACTCATCACCAACCTTGCTGCTGAAGAGCTGCTCAGACAGCTACGCATTCATAGTATTGAAGTTTTAGCTTACTGGCAAAGCTATCAAGGTACTCTTGAGCTTGCCATTACACAAGAGCACCAGCACAATGTTATGTTGCACTTATCACAACACCAACAAGAATATACTATCGAGAGTATCACTGTCGACGATCAGTTTGGACTGATAGGGTTAGTGAGTACACAAGCTGAGCAATATGTAAAAACTTATTCGAGGTTTTTGTCTCGCATGGCAAAGCCACTCTATCAAGATGCTTACAGTTTAGTGACGCTGCTACCTTGCCATCAAGTAAAAACCACAATGCAAAAGATACATCAAGCTTGCGCTGCACCACAAAAGAAAGTGGGTCTCATTCTGTTTGGTTTAGAAACGCAAGGACAATTATGGATACAATACCTGCTTGAGAAGCAAGCTGATCTTGAGATGCATCTTGGTGTGTCGCTACATCATATTGCTTTGGCCGATGCACGCAATATATGGCTAGATATGCAAGGCATCTCTTTACACGATCATTGGCAAGAACAATTTCAACAGTGTCAGCAACCTTGGAATCAAGACAAGCTCATTGAACAGCTCAACCAATCTGAATATGATGAAATTATTTTTATAGATACTTTAGATCAAGCACAACTACTGCCTTATTACCCAGAAGCTTTTGCTCATGGATTACATGTAATCAGTACACATAACACAAGTGTTGCGCCAACACTGCCTCTTTATCGTCACTTACAACAAAACTTAACCAAAAAAAGAGTATTCTGGCGTTATAATTTAAGTATTAGCCTCGCTTACCCAGTACCTTCTTTGCTCTACGCATTACAAGCGGATACAACACAAGATATTCAAATTCGACTTCAGGGCTCTGCACTCAATACACTCTTCAGTGATGCAACAGATCAAACTTGCTCTGCATTACTTCAATCCTATGAAACAGAACATGCCATACGTGATGAATTATCAGGCCGAACCATGCAACGCAGTTTAGTGATTATCGCGCGCGAGCTTGGCTTTGAAATAGAGCAAAGTGATGTTGAGCTAGAGCCACTATGTCCCGTTATAGATATCACGGCACCGCATCTAAATTCAACTCAGCACTGTACGGATTTTGATCAGTGGTTTAAAGAGAAAAAACGCGATGCGCCAGATGGAATGCAATGGAGCTACCTCGGCAGTCTTACTCTTAGGCAAGGACAAATCCACGCAAAAGTGGCCTGTACATTGCTCGACAAGAATGAGTTTTTTTGTCAACTCCAAGCACACGAACATGGTTTTGAGTTAAAAAATAACTCAACCTATAGCCAGCCTTTTTTCGTTAAAGGTAACGCCGATCCTCATAGTTCATTTGTGCATGCCATCATGAGAGAACTTGCCTATATTAGCAAGCAAACACTTACAAACTAACTAGAGCTTGATACAAAAAAGGCTTTGTCTTCAGACAAAGCCTTAATATGAGATTTTAAAACATATTAGAAGTGAACAGTGAACCCAGCATTAAATGCAATACGTTTTGCCAATGCTGTTTCTGATGCATCCGCAGCCGCATCTTGCGCCGTAAGGCTAGTCACGCCATTATAAAGATAATCAGCCCCTACCATCACAGAAACAGACTCAGAAGCATTCCACTCCGCTTCAAAACCGATCAGGTCGTGACCCATACTGACTTCCTCTGTTTCACTATAAAGGTAACTCACTGATGTTTGATCATATTTAGCTGTTAATGTTAAGTCGTCTAACATTTCGTAAGCAACCTTCGCATTAATATCGTTATCGTCACCTTCAATTTCAAAGCATACTTTGTCAAATGACCATTTAATAGAAGCTAGCCAAGACCATTTGCTCTCATCAAAAAAAGCTTTCTCGTAGTTACCTTGAAAGCCAAATGTCACATCACCTATATCTGAAACAAAGGTTTTAGACAGTTTATCTTCAATCTTATAAGTTTTTGAGTCCTTCATGCTTACGCCAGACGCATATGCATATTCAAGCTTAGCGACTGTATCATTAGACCATGTTGGTAAAAAATTATAAGACATACTGATTTCAGAGGATACAAAACGCGCTTTATTTACGTCTGGATTAAGGTTAGTGCTGATTTTATTTTCGCTGTATTCAACATGAGCAGATAGATCTATTTTTGAATTCAGATTATATGTGTAATCTGCTTCAGCTTTCCACTCATGGAATTTATTAATCTGATTATCTTCTTTTTTCTTAGAGAAAATAGTACCTTCAGCACCTAAATCAAAATGATGTGGACTCTCCTGAGAAGACACATGGCCTTGCGCCATAATTGAACTACTACATAATGCAATGCATGAAGCGAGATAAGCATATTTATTTTTTAAAATCACCACGACAACCTCTAATATATCTATTTAAAAATGGTAAAATATAAATTAAAATCTATTATATAGAGGAAAAAATAATTTTTCTAAAAATTTTAATTTGATATGCAAATACATAAAATATTCGATCAAATAAAAATCATTTTGACTATTTTTAAATAAATTATTTTCTTTCTATATATTTTTTTAATGACCTAAGCAATGAATCCCAACCAACTTTATTCATATAATTAAAAAAATTTCCCGCAGGGATATTCTTTTGCTTAATAAATAAATGAGAACCATTCTTAATCGGCTTAATAATATAACTGATAGATATATAATTATCCAGTATATTTTCAGTGCCATGATAATCAGACCAATATTTATATTGATATGTATAAGGAAAAATTAATTTTTCTATATAGCCATTATGTACAAAATCAATATCTTGAAAAAAACCTTGATATATAACTGGTTCTCCAACACGCCAACTCGATTCGACTTTATAAACAGGATAATACTGCACAATTTGATCTGATGAAGTGAGAGCTTCAAACAATTCTTCTGGACGAGCACGAATAACTATATTTTTGTGAATTCCTTTTTTATTTGTAGGCACTTTTTATCAGTCCACCGAGCAAACACGAATTATATGACCATCAGGATCACGAATAAGAAAAGTCAGCCCAAATACATCCGCATAAATCTCTTGTTCAAAATGTATTTCAGATCGAGTGCTCCAAGATTGATAAAGTTTTTCTACTTCTTTGTCGTTACGTAACATAATTCCAATTTCAGAAAACCGTGCTGATTCTCGATCTGGAAAATCTGCTCCAGTCCATAATGCAAAAGTCACTTCATCATTTGTGGGCATAACCGAAAATGCAACATACCTAGGCGTGACTAAAGTAGGCTCTAAATTAAAAATATTTTTATAAAATAAAGTCGACTTTTCAATATTCGAAACATAAATGAGTTGTAAGTTAGGTCGAATGATGATTTGCGTATCCATTAATATTTTCCATATAGATTATCTAAAAAGAAATAAGCATTCTAGAGAAATAATAAATTAATAACCACTTACTTATAATATAAGTAAAAACAAGAAACTATATAGATAATTTATAGAAAAATAGATTTAAGCTCTATTTTAGGATAAAAAGCATTCTTTATCTGAGTTATGTCCTATGATTAAACGCATATTAAAAAGACTGTTCACATAAGCCGACTTCAAGCTGACAAGCACGTTTAAATTTATGTACCATTCGATTTAAAGGTTGAATTTGAGAAGATAAACAAATAAGTTCTTTCGTCAATATGGCTTCAATTTTTGAAGCTTGCAGCTGGTAAGCATCGTGCTGATAGAGATCAAGCCAAGATCCGTAAACATGATGAGCAGTGACAAAGCCTTGTTTCGCTCTTTGACCCACCTCAGCATAACCTATTACGCTAGGAGATAATGCCATAAAGAAATCGATAATATTGAGACTTTGACTTTCTTCTTCTAAAAAATCGCAGTATGCTCGTGTATCTTCTTCCCAAGCAACTCTTGTTAAATCATCAGTCGTGAACCCTTGTGTCGCTAAATAATCTTGATGACAGGTCAGCTCTAAGTTAAACACTTCTTGATATTGCTCTATCGCATAACGCTGGATAGGATCATGCGTCTTACTTTTAAGCTCTGACAACAAAACAGACGATTTTTTAATAGGTATCATACTTTGCATCAAATAAGATTTAAATATGGCGGGAGATAAGGCTTGAGCCAGCAACTGCTGTATCAATGGATGCTTCGTATAAGCATCCCATAAATTTTGGTGATTATGTATCATGTGCTGATAATTCATCAGGGTTTCCTTGCAAAAATAAGCTTATAAAAATGAAACAATTTATCTTTGTGACGGTAAAAAAGCTTGCTTAAATGAAGGCTTTTTTGTAATAAAACCCTTCTGTTGCAAAAAGTCTGCATACTGTTTATAGCGATGAAAATCTGTCGCCGAGGGACGATGAGCAAACCGAGCAATCGTTTCATTCCAAGCCGATTGATACACTACAGTATTCAGCTTTTTTGAGTTATATGAAATGAACGACTTCCAAGCCTGATCGGGGTAATTGACCATATACGCCACTGAGCGAGTTAAGGCCCTATTGAAAGCATGAATAGCTGAAGATTGTAAATAGCTTGAATTGGCTACAAGAATTAATTCATCATGACTAGGTACGCCGTGTTCTTCAGGATAAAATAAAACGACATCATGGCCTTGTAATCTAATCTGATGTTTATCAAAATGACGATAATTACTGGTGATGGCATCAACCTCTTTTTTTAACAAGGCTTGTATGGGATCGGTACCTAAATATATTTTCTTAATGTCTTTGATAGGCTTAGAAGATGTATGAAGCATCAAATCAAAGCTACCTCTTGTATGAGGAAAGGCGTAGCCTAAATTTTTACCTTGTAAATCATCAAGCGTCTTAATACCAGACGTCTTCAAAGTTAAAATGCAATGTAAAGGTGTAGAAATAAGCGTGGCGGTTTTAATCAGAGGTAAGTGCTTAGACTGGTTCACAATAAACTCATCACCATGCATTACAGCCAAGTCATATTTATTTGTAGCAACCCATTTCGCAGGCATTAGAGGATCAAGAGGCTCAAATAATTTAACAGAAACCCCTTCTTCTTTAAAAAATCCTTGTTGCTGAGCAACAATGATTGCCGCATGATTGGGATTAACTTTCCAATCTAACATAACACTCAACTTCTGCGCAGCTTGTATGCTCGCACAAGCAGAGCTACTGATCAGCAACAATACTAGATGAGCTAATATCCTGATATACATAACTCCAATCCTTTGTTCTCTATTTCAATCCATTATATAAGTGATCTGCTATCCAAATATAACTGTAGATTCTGACTGCATGAGTAAAGCATACAAACTCAATGATCATCCTACAAGATCAAGCTGCACTTTGATTCCATTCCCGTCACAAACGCACCTCGTAAACATTCACGACCTACTTCTCCAATAGGCATTTTACGCAAGCCTCAAAGCTACCTATCTATACAGATAAAAGCATTACATATCGCATACAACTCATTCTGTTGATCATATCAAGCCTTATTCATTTCATTTATACTCAAAGCATCTAAGTAGACCCTAGATCTGAGATACTCATCTATAAAACATGCATGACTTGAAGTAGGTCAATTTGACTTCAATGTTATTTAGTGTTAAAAAAACAGGCGTTATTTCATGCTAAAAATATATTTTAAAACAATAATATCTAAGTCAGCGTGATGTACATTGAAAATTTATAAATAGTTCTACTGCATATTTATACCATCAAAGCAGTCTAACTTAAAGTGTTCAACTTGAAGTACTGATAATGACTCAGAGCCTCCTCTTTACAACGCTCAACAATAAAAACCTATAACAAAATAGGCTCTATGACCATTATCACTTATTCTCTTTTTTCTATTTAAATGAGTTTTATTTTATGATCAACACCCAAAAAAAAATACTCGCTCTTTTGACTCTCTTTACTTTATCTGCTTGTCAAAACTTGGAGCATCCTTTACCACAACGCATCAAGCTCGTGCATGATGCAAGTCACACAGAACAATCTGAAGCATACAGTATTCATTATAAAAAATATCAACTCGACAATGGCCTTACCCTGTTGTTGGTACCCGATAACAGCATTCAAACTGCTTATGTCAATGTAAAATATCATGTTGGATCTGCAGTCGAGCAACCTGGCCAATCTGGATTTGCTCATCTTTTCGAACACATGATGTTTCAAGGTTCTGCGCATGTAAAACCAAATGAACACATAGAGATTATTGAATCTGCTGGCGGAAAAATGAATGGTACAACCGATAACGATCTCACCAATTATTATGAAAAAGTACCAGCTAACCACTTAAAGAAAATGCTCTGGCTTGAAGCTGATCGTATGGGATTTTTACTTCCTCAGCTCACACAAAAAAACCTCGATAATCAAATTGAAGTTGTACTCAATGAGCGTATACAAAGATTAGAACAACCTTATGGCCGCACGCATGAAGTGATGCTCAAATCTCTCTACCCCGCAGATCATCCCTACTCAAGAACAGTCATAGGTGAGGTTGAAGACATTAAATCAATACAACTTGATGATGTACGTGCTTTTTTTAAAGATTGGTACGGTCCACAAAATGCAACACTCACCATTGCGGGCCAATTTAATGAAGCAGATGTGCTCCAATGGGTTGACCAATATTTTGGCTCAATACCGCGAGGCAAAACGCCTAAGCGTCCTCAACCAAAATGGTTTGAGATCACCCAAGATCGCTACGTGACTATCGAAGATCGCATTCATGTGCCACTACTTAACATGGAAACTCCAACCCTCATTCCAGAGCCACATAACCTAGAAAAAAAAGGCGATGCTATAGCTTTGAGCGTACTGAGCTATCTCCTTCAATCAGGTAAACATTCTTTGTTTTATACTCAATTCGTCAAGCCTAAGCGTGTCTTATCTATGGGTATCTCACATAACTGTTTAGAGCTGCTGTGTACTTTAAATGTTTATGCCGCAGCTAATCCTAAAACTGAGCCTCAGCTCAAAAAATTGGAACAAGATATACGCCAAGCATTGAACGACTTTGATCGGTTTAATATCCAAAAAGATGATTTCAAACGCGTACGTGCAGCGCTAGAAATGGATCAAGCACACCAATCTATTTATGTGTCTAGCCAAGCCAATACACTGTCCACTTTGCAAGCAGTTCAAGGAAAGATTGAACCTGCATTATCAAATACGCAACGCTTATTTCAAAGTGTAACTCTAGACGATCTACGCCGTGTTCATAAAAAGTATATTCAAAACAAGCATATGGTGATTGTAAGTACTGTACCTCAACAAGCAAAACAACTCAGCGCAGGACATAACTTTACTTGGTCTAATACCAAGAACATCGTCCATCAAGCGCAACATGCCTCACCCAAGAAAGTCGTGCAGCCTAACATTCAAGATACATTTGATCGCAGTGTTATGCCTGAAGTGCAAACAGCTGAACCTTATACTCTAGCTCAATTCTGGGAAGGGCAATTAAGCAAAGATCGCAAGATACTAGGTATTGAGGATCCATCATTACCTATTACATATATTCAAATCCACTTAAAGAAAACACCTTCTCTGAAAAATATCGAACATGCAGGTATTGAAGCCCTAGCACAACGTATGCTTTTTCAAGCAACACAAAAACGTTCAGCGCAAAAGTTATCTCATGATTTAGATATGCTTTCTTCATCTATTCACATGCAAACACACCAAAATGGTGCGACAATTCAAGTCATGACGCTGACAAAATATCTTGATGAAACCTTAGCTATTTTGGAAGAGGCATTAACGCAACCTCTGTTTGAAGCAGAAGAACTCAAACGCCATCAAACAGATTTAATCGCTTCTATTGGTCATAGAAAGCAAGATGATGGTCAAAAAGTCCAGCACGCTTTTCAAAAACTTCTGTATGGCACATCGCATCCCTTTGCACAACTTTATCCATCGTCGGTTGAGGCTGTAAAACAGATAAGCATTCAAGATATTCAAGATTATTATGATAAGATGTGGGTCAACAGTAACTTGCATGTTACGGTTTACTCTGATGCACCTCAGTCTACTCTGGAATCTCAACTCAAGTTTCTCAATACATGGCATAAAACGGAAACGCATAAACCATTTTCAGAATCCTTAGATGCAAAGACCTCTTCTACGCAACCTATCTATTTTGTTGAAACACACTATGCAAAAAAAGCACATATTTTGGTCGGTCGCCTTGATACGGCTTTTCGTCTTGATGATCAATCGCTCATCAAAAACTTAATGAACTACACACTCGGTGGTAACTTTAACAGTCGCCTGAATCAAAACCTACGTGAAGATAAAGGTTACACTTACGGTATCTCAAGCTCTTTTTCTCATCAGATGATGACAGGTTCTTTCAAAGTCCAAACACAAGTGGCTATGCAGCACGCTGTTCCGGCATTACAAGAAATTCTGCTTGAACTTGAAGCGTATCAAAAACAAGCCATCTCGGAAAAAGAGCTCAAACAACTTAAATCGTCCTACTTTGAATCGGATGTCTTAGATATAGAGAGCCCTCTCCAGAAACTACAACGTCTCAGTAACAACTACACACATCACATCAGTGCGGCAGAGATAAAAAAACAAAAGGATATCGTTTCCCATATCGACACCCAAGCTTTACTCAAAGTAGCACAGCAAGAAATTGAATCACAAAACATGATTAAGCTTGTTGCAGGTAGCGCCGAAGTCAAAAAGGCATTAATGCAACACTACAAAAATGTGATTGAAATTCCTGTTGCGTTATAGATTGAAATAACCTATTTCACACTGAAGGAAATAAAAAAAGCCCATTAAATGGGCTTTTTTTCATTTTAGTTTAGAGAATAACAAAGCTAAATATAGAGTGTCTTAATTTTCTTAGGTTTTGTTTATTTCATAAACTAAGTGCACCACAGCCATAGCGGGCGATGTCATCGAAGAACTGATAAAATTGATAATACTTCCAGCAAATACCTTTTTTAACACATACCCTTTTAATTATTTTATATATATCTTCCTTATATATATCTTGCCGATTTTTAAAAAAAGATACTGTAAAAACTGTGATAAAAATAAATAAAATGAAAACAAAAAAACATTATTCGTCTTTTAATTTTAATTTTTATTTTTAAAAAGTTTATTTTTAGTAAAAAAACACTTTTGTGTTGCAAATTATAACTAGAAATACAAATATAAATTTTTCCTATCTATAAACTAAATGAAATAATGAGCTTTAAAAGCAATAAACTAAGTATGAAGCCTGATGCCAATTACGTACTACGCCAAGTGCTCATTCTAAGTCAATACTCTCCTTTACATCAAAAATATCATATTGGTGAATGGCTACCACGCATCTTGCCATCTATCGAACTAAATCAATTTAGCTATTATGAAGACAGTCAAAATAGACCCATAGGTTTTTGCAATTGGGCCTTTGTATCCAGCTCAGTACAAGAAGAGCTACTCGAACTCAAGAGAGATATAAAGCCTGATGAATGGCAGTCAGGAACACATTTGTTTGTACCTGAAATGCTTGCTCCGTTTGGACATGCCCAATATATCATTCGAGATTTAAGACATAGAGTACTTTTACCTTGGAAAGGTCAACAAGTGTCAGCTATTCGAGTGCGATCACCTCAAAGTAATCTCAAAACAATTCAATTTTTTAAAATATAAATTCTAAATAAAAATAAGGAAGAAAAATATGGGACGCGAGTTTAATAGAGACATAAGTCACTTTTTTACAGGTACCAAAAGAAGTGCTGAATATCTTATTACAGGCCAATATGAAGCCGATGATCAAGATAATACTATTTTTGCCTATGGCTTTGGTGGTCATATCGATGCCAAAGGGGGTAATGATAAAATTTATGTCGGCTCTCTGGAAACCGAAGTGTTTTCAGGCACGGGTGACGACCTCATCAAAGCCGGTGCTGGCTTATTAAAAGTAGTCGATTCTGAAGGTAAGCTGACCGTGCAAGGTGGTGCAGGTAAACTTGAGCTCAACAAAACAGGCTCAGGCGATGTGGATGTCACCACTGCAAGTGGCATAGCCGAGATCAATCATCAAGGTGATACAGGACATATCGAATTTTCCGGTGTTACAGGCCATAACACGATTAAGCGAGATGGTCTTCAGGGCGACATCATAGTTCAAGGTGGCAGCCTTGCCAATGAAGTAACACGCATTCATATCAAAGGTTCATCTTACCAAGATAGCCAAGGTGATATACATATTAAAGAAGGAGCCGCTTATCAATCCATTGTTTCAAATGTGGCGCATGGTGATATCTCTTTTAAAGGTATAGGAGGTTATAACTCGATTGTGCGTTCCGATCAAACTCATGATGTATATCATGCAGGTTTAGATAATGCTCAAGCTATTCCTATAGAAAATCTTAAGCTCACTCAAGCAACATACTACCGTGAAGGACACACACCTGTTGTTTTACAAGCTATTCCCGCTCAGTTTGACGATAAAACTTATTTTTTTATTGAGAAACATAAAACTCATACGCTAGTTCATGAAGTGGTTCTACAGCCCAACACCGTCAAGAAAGAGCTCAATTATGCATGGAGTTCTTGGGAGACAGATCAGATAAATGATGAAGATATTGCATCTATTAACCCAAGACACGATGCAAGGTATCGCGAAATACCTGCATCAGAACGTACTGCTTCACTGCAAGATCTGCATTTGAGTGAGACCAAGCAACATACTTTTACAGGTGTTCAAGAAAGCTTGAGAAGCATAGAAAAACATACAGGGCTTTATATTCAAGCCGATCAAATTGAGTTTGGCAATGTAACAGTGAAAGGTTTTATTGATTCCTCTCAAGAAGTGACTGCGCAAAAGTCTCGTGTAAAGCCTCATACTTTTGTGTATAGCTTATATCGCAACCACATCACCCAGATCACCGAAGTGACCTTATATAATGATCCTAAAACTCATGAGCTCATTTCTTATACTCGAACTTGGCTCAAACCAGGAGATTATCGCGCCAACCTTCAAAATGAAGAGTGCTCGATATATAATGGATATCAACCGATACACTCCAAAGATCCGCTACTGAGTCATATTCATTACACAGCGCATACAGAAAACAGCCATCAATATAAAGCACATGCACTTTCAGATACGCTTGAGTTGCGTCATGTACTTCAAAGCCCTATGACCGATGCACATTTTGCCGGTGCCAGTGGCAACAGAGTAAATCATGATGATCAATGGATGATATCTAATACAGCTGATGCAAGCCAAATTGAGCTCACGCAAGCCACAATTCAGAGAAAAGGAATCAAGCAACCTCTTCAGGTTCAAGCTATAGCTTCAATACAGCACCCACACCGATACTTTTTTGCTTTCTACGATCACCAATACACAAAAGTGGTGCAATTAGATTTACACAATCAAAGTCCAACAGGTGCGTTGAGCTACGACATGCGTGCTTGGCATAAAGCAGAAACAAAACAAGAACATCAAAAAACAATTGCTTCACTCCACGAGCAGGACAGCCTTGAACCACTACAGTTTAAAACCATCACGCAAGCAGATGCTTTTGAGCTTCGCAATGTCGAGTTCAAGCATCAGAAGTCTCTCACTATTGAAGGTGTGACTGAAGGCTTAACCGAGAATCAATGGGTCGCCGTCGAAGGCCTTGATATAGATACTTTAGATATGCAACTCAAGCATGCACAATTAAGCCAAACAGGACAAACCGTGCAAGCTCAAAAGCATAGCCAGCTTGATACTTATGTTTTCGGTGAATATGTCGATGGTAAAACTTCTGTTGTTCAAATCAAACTACGTAATGCGCCTAAAACCCATGCCTTAGAATACTATGCAACCGGATATACCAAAGCAGGTCATCACCTAGATGAGATCACGAAAGTTCCGTTCGACGCAGAACATGGCTACCAGAAAATCATATCTCAAGATCAACCTTTATGTTCTCAGCTCCATTATCAAACTGATGTTGAGCACACTTATTTACGTGAAGTTGACATCATAAGTCATAGCAAAAACCAACATGTATTTTCTGATCAAGCACAAGGTCATGTTTTCTTCGAAGGAGAAGGCGCGGCGAATGTCATTCGATCTTCTATTACAGAAGGCGATGTCGATTTTAAAGGTGCGGGAGTTGCCAATATTATTGAACACAGCTCTTTATATGGTGATACATCGTTTGAAGGTTTGGGTGCTGGTAATGTGATACATAAAACAGGTCAGAGCGGTCAATTTAAAGTGACTCAGGCAGGATTGGTTAATGTACTGGTCAATGAAGTGGAAGAAGGTCAAACCGATATATACACCGCATCTGCTGCAAACTTTATTTTACGAAACGGTGCAGGTGCATTCAAGGCAGTTCTTGCAGCACTAGGTAATGTGTCTGTGCACATCGGTGATGGATCAGAAGATATAAAGCAACTAGGTGGATTCAATAGCCACATCCATATCGGTGATGGCGATCACAGTTGGTATACAGCTGGAGGGTTTAATATCAATACCCTCATTGGCTACGGTGCACTCAAAACCATTATGGCAGGGGGTGCCAATATCTTAAATCAAAAAGGCTCAGGCAATCTCGACGCTGCTTTGTTTGGTGCAGGCAATGTCGTCACTCAGATCTCACCCAATCTTAACCGATCCACAACGCGCATTGTTGGACTAGGCGGCGCTAATATCATCACTAAATTAGCGCATGGTGAAGTAGACGCGCTATTAGGTGGCGGGATTAATGTGTTGAATCATATCGGCAAAGGCTCAACCCGAGGTGTATTTCTTGGTGGAGGTAACCTCATCAATAAAATAGGTAACGGCTCTGCTTCTGTCGCACTCTTTAGTCTGGGCAATATCATGAATCATTTGGGTCATGGTGCCACTAAAGCACTGATGGCAGCGCCAGGAAATATATTCAATAAAGTGGGTAAAGGTAAAGCAACGGTGATCATGGCCGGTGGCGGTAACATCTTCAACCGTTTTGAAACAGGTCACGACTTTGCCATCATGGGAGGCATTGCCAATCTCTTCACCAAAATCGGTGACGGTGATACCTTCGCAGCCATGCTTGCTGAAGCGAATATCATGACACAAATAGGTGATGGCAATACGAAAGCCGTGATGTTAGGTGAAGGTAATGCCTTAACCCGAATAGGTCAAGGTAACTTATTGGCAGCCATGCTTGCCGAAGCAAACATTATCACTCAATGGGGAGAAGGCGATGCTTTTGCTGTGATGGCAGCCGAAGCCAATATTTTCACTAAAGTCGGCAAAGATAAAGCGCTAGCTTTACTTCTGGGTGAAGGTAACGTTCTCACCCATATCGATTTAACGCGATCCAATAGAGGAATCACAGGAGCTGTTATGGCTGGTGAAACCAATATCATGACACGCGTTGGTAACGGAAAAGCCGTAAGTCTCATGTTAAGTGATGCCAACGTCATGAATCATATTGGTCATGGACTCACCGCAGCCGTAAGCATAGCTCAGGCAAATCTCATCACTAAAGTAGGTGATGGCACCATGGCGGTTGCAGCAGCTGGCGAACTCAATATGATCAACCATGTAGGACAAGGCACTACAGCCGCGGTTGTAGGAGGTGAAGCCAATGCATTCACTAAAATAGGCGATGGTGCGCATATTGGTCTGTTGTTCTCTGAAACAGGTAACTTGATGACACATATCGGTGATGATCTCACCATAGGTTTAACAGTAGGCAAAGCAAATGTAGTGACACAATTGGGTGATGGTACCTTCATTGCTGGTGGATGGGGAGAAGCCAATGTATTCACTCAAATCAATCGCAGCCAAAGTGATCAATATGCTTTTGCTCAAGGTAAAGCCAACATCATCAGTAAAGTAGGTATCGGTCAAGGCTTGGCCGTGGTAAAAGGTGATATCAATCTCATCAATCATATTCATGATGGGGACAGTTACGTCGGCGCGTGGGGTGATCTCAATAGCGTCACCAAAGTGGGTGATGGTACCCATGCTGTTTTAGCACGAGGCCGAGGCAATATCATCACCAAAGTAGGCTCCAAATCGAGTTATTATGGTGTATCAGGAGAAGCCAATATCATCACTAAAATAGGTGACGATACGCAAGTGAGCATCGCTCAAGGGAAAGAAAACGTCAACACCGTAATAGGTGATGGGTTAAGTGTTACGGCACAATATGGTAAATTCAACATCAACACCAAAGTCGGCCGTGGCACCTCGGTTTATGGCGCAATAGGTGATGCACAAATCAACAGCCACTTTGGTGACGGTACGCATGTTCATCTAAGCAAAGGTGATTTCAACTTTGATTTACATGTTGGAAACGGAACCACAATCAGCAGTATATATGGTAAGTGCAATATCTCCATCAAAGTAGGACAAGGCGACTACTATAGTCTCAACCTTTCTCCGACCTCTTCTTTGGGACAAATGCTTTCAAGCTTACTTTCTCAAGCTGGTCAAACCGGCGCCAGCCTTATCGCAAATGAAGCCATCAGTTATTTTGTCCATGGTGATGAAGCCAATACATCGGGGTTCATTCAAGGACGCAGTGCTATCGATGTGAAGCAAGCAGAAAAACTAGGTGGATTTCAGGTCTCAACAGACTCAGTTTCATCTCAACCTGCTGCACAGCTCCAGCAGAACTTTTCAGGCAGACCAACCACATTACAAGCGTATGAAGCTCCAGATGTCGGGGCTGATTATCATGAGCTTGAACATAATGCCGATATGCCAGATCACAGCCTAAATCAGCATACCAATACAGCTCAAGTAGAGCAGCACATTACATCAGATCAAAGTCAATATCAGCAATACCAACAGGAACTGAGCAAGAGCAAAGAAACTCAGAAAAAAGAGATTGATCGGATACGTATGCAAGCAGAAAGTACAGATGAGCATGCGCTGCGTCACACCACAGATATTCCAGATAAAGTGAAGAAAGAAGCAGAAGCTTTCAAGCAGCACCTGAGTCAGGTTGCGCAAAAATTTGAGCAATTAGACCATCCAGATCAACCTACTTATTTACGTTCTAACGCATTCCAAGCAAGTTTAAAGAAACACTTGTTCGAAACAGCTCAAGATGATTTTGAGATCATGCAAACGGATGTGAAGAAGAAATTAAGTGAAATCAATGATCACCTCAATGCTCAGCATCAAGCAACACAGGATGCGCAAAAGGAAAGTATGCAACATGTAGATAATGCATACCAAGCTTATCAAACAGCCGACCACAAAGCTCAAACACAGCATGAAAGAGCACAGCGTCGAGCAGAGCAAGCAGATGAGATGAAGCAAGATGCCCGCCAAAATGCGAAAAAGCTACATCAACAGGTCAACGAACATAAGAGGCAAGTCAATGCCCTACACGATCAAGCCACAGATCAACTTCAGCAAGCTCAGACTTCGGCTAAAAGTTTAGCTCTGAATCCTCAAAACAAAACACAGCATCAAGCAGCGCAAGGTAGTGGTTTGAATCCTGAAACACAGGCAAGTTTACCGCCACACGTAAAAATCAGTGATCAAGAAATACCTAAAATTCCACCCGTATATGAAGAGCAAGTTCAGATCAAGCCACACCATCAAGATGTTATACAGGAAGGTATCGATGCTGTGAACCGTCTTCAACCATCGCATCGACATCGCTCACGCCATCAAGACGATATTTACGAGCATCTTTATCCATCGCAAGCTGATACCAATCCTACCCACACGTCTGCTCCACCAGCATGGATGTCTTCAGCACGTCAACCTTACAGAGCTGAAGGCTTGCATTTAACGCCTTACGGTAAGGACAATGACAGAGCACTGAAATCAAAAATAAGCGGTTTGAAAAAACAAGCAAGCTTGTTTAGTCAAAGAGCGTCGAACCAATTACAGCGTGTTAAAGATCGACTTGGTAACCACCATAGTACCGAGGTGACGAAAGTTGATACACAAAGAGTACAAACACTCCTTCTCGATTCTGCTGTCTTGGCTTGTTTTAAAAACTTAATGCCCTCTAACACGATAAGACATCTTGTCGAGAGCGTTACGCCAAAACAAGGTGAAGCACAGAAGGAACATACATCGGCATCTATCATGGAGCAAATTAATGATTGTGCCCACTTAACTTATATTGCTCACTTCCTAGAACATAAAAATTTAACAGGAGAGCAAGGCAAAAAAACAAAAGAATTAGGCACACTTCTACATAGTACAGTCACATCATGGCAAGAGAATTTTAATGCAAATCATTCCAATAATTTCTCTTTGTCTCAAAAAGCTTTCTTCAATCAGCTTTTATTGAAAAAGAAATCTGTAATGACACAACTAGGTGAAGTCAGAGTTAAAATCAATTCAAGAAATAAGCAGGACGTCAATGCAACTGCTTTTTATGAGGTCTACCCTGATACCCAAAATCTTATCAAGTTCAAGCCTCTCACCCATGAGAAAAATCAAGATCTCAAAAACTTATATCGTGCTGCACATGAATCATTGAAGGAAATCTTACTTACTGAAGCTGTATACAAACTTGCAGAGCAGCTTCGACCTCATAGCGATAAAATCTTAACCGAACAAGGTATTGAGCATAATATACAACAGGTTGAGTTAGCATTGATCGAGCATCTAGCTCAAAAAGAGATGAAACCTATCAAACAAGCAACACAGTCTCTTATTCTTGACCAACTCATGGCACCTATCCACAAGATACAGAATCATGAGTTTCAGCAGATCATGCAACAGCGAGACTGGTTGCAGAAAAACTTAGAGTTTTCTCTGGGTGATGCACAATCTATCGCGATCAATAACATCATCAGTCATACCATGCAGGGTAATTTATGGAACATCATAATAGGACATAAATATGATGCTCTTGATTATTGGAGAAGAGCCGTACAGGAAACTTATGGTGCAAACAAACCTAATAATTTAAAGAGGACATTGGAAACCTATAATAAAGAGTCCGATCAAGAGGAACTCATTGAGTCTTTAAACAACCTGGATCTGAGTAATTTCTCGCGAAGCACTCAAAGAATTGTTGCCTATCTGAAAAATCATCTCAGTCCTGATGCTATCAACTTAGAACACTTTGTAAAAAGTAGAGAAGTCAATCGAGCTATTTATCATGCGCAACTTAAACAGCATACACATCAACTTTCTCTGGCACTGTATCCTGAAATCAATAAGCTTGAAAAGATCTTTGAATTTGTCGGCACACCTGATGAACTGAAAACCTTAGGAGCAAGCCTCAAGCATTTACGTAACTACAAAAGTGATATATTTAAACTGGATCAGGCTCATGAAGCTTGTAGCAAACTTTTTGATCTGCACAATGCCTTGGTACAACTACAACAGGTCTTTGAGCACAATGCGAGTTTAAAGCAACATTTTAAACCCACGACCTTGCAGGCCATTGCCGTGGTACTCAAGGATATTGAAACCATCAAAGCAGCAAGTCCTATTGTGCAACACAATATGAACATGATGTACCATGCTCAGCAACAAGAAAAAGAAACAACCACTTCTCAAGTTGAGCACATTGAAGCACAACGCGTTCAGTTGCAAGATAAAATTAGTCAATTAGATACGAAGATAGTCCAGCAGAAGTCTAAGTATAAGCAACTTTACCCCGACCTCAATGCACTCTATCCTGAATTACCTGAGAATATACTCAAACCTACACAGCTAAAACAAACCCGCGAACAAGTGAGGAGCAAGCCTGAGACCGTCGCAGACATAGAAGCAAGAATCGCCGAAATCGATCGTATGATAGAACTGCGAGAGCGTGAGGTCAAAACCATCAAGCAACAAAGAGAACTCGATGCCACAGCATCAGCATTGAGCAACCCTTATCATGATGACAAGTTCTTTAATGCCATCACATTACTCATAGAGCAAGATCGCTCTATAAAACAAAGAGAGCAAAACCTATTGCTTCTCAAACAACAAGCAGCACAGGAAGAACAGCTAAAACAAGAACAGCAACAAGAACAGGTACAACCCATAAGTGAAGAAGAACTGATAAGACAAATCGAAAACTTAGAACAAGTCCCCGATCATGGGCCTTCAGAAGTACAAGAGCTCTATGCTACGCGAGATGAAGTCTTTGACCATGATTCAGAATATACACAACCTATCGCTTATGATGGAACAGAAGATACTCCAGCTCTGGAGCAGCCTCTGGAACTTTGGCAGCAAGCTGAAGTCCCTCTTGATATAGAGCCGAGCTCTTCTCAGTTCGATAGTCAAATCATCATCCAAACTGAAGATGACGCACATATTGCTCAGGGCGCAGCTTATCTTACCGGTAAGCATGCCGAAAACAGCGTGCTCATTCAAATGGATGCACAAGGCACATATCGTGTGATACATGGCGATTTACATCAAATTCATGGTCGTGTACGTTGGCAACTGGTAGGTCATGGTTATCAAAAAAATAGCCAAGGCAAAAATACTAAGTTTAGCCATCATAATGCACAAGAACTGGCGCAGCTCGTCCAAAAACTCAACAAGGAACTCAAAGTAAAACAGATTCAAGGTCAGCCTGAACACATCAGTTTAGTGGGTTGTTCTTTGGTTGCACAAGACTCACCTCGTGGTTTTGCTCAAGACTTTATCAGACACCTCAAAGCACAAGGTTTTGATACACGTGTTGCAGCACGTCGTATTCAAGTAAGTGTCGATAGTACAGGTCAAAAAGCAAGTATCTACGCTCACGATGCAACACCTATCATGAAAGACTCAAGCCAAAAAGTCACCTACAGCTGGGACAAACATGGCAGACTTTTAGCCAATGATGTGCTCGTACGTCAGGGGGTTGCACAATATGAAATACAACGTCAGCACATAGGGTTAGATAAACAAGACCAGACGCTCCATGGTGCGATGAAGAATGCGATGAAAGACACGCATCAGGCTCATGTTTTTGAAGAGCATGGTTCTTTTTATAAGACGCAGCCTGAACATGCCACAAGTTTTAAAACAACGGGCAACGTCCACATCAGTGTCAATGATGGAGAATCTAACATTGTTGATATGGGTAACTATAACCTAGCGTGGAAACAAGGTATCGGAGGCATGAAAGCCATCTCTTTTGGAGATCATAATGCTATCGTTCACTTTGGTGATGGAGACAGCACACATAGTATCGATATCTCAGGCTATCAAGCGTTTGAAGGTGTAGAAGTGACGATTGGACAGCATAATGTCATCTTTAACCATGGACGCAGTAATGATCTTATGATCATGATGGATCAAACGATTCCAACTCCTCCCCTTGTGAATCCTTTTGGTCACTTACTACAAAGTGAGCAAGCGCTTGAGCAAGTCGCTTCTACAGGACTTGGAGCTGATTATATTGCACAGCAAGATGCACAGTGGAATCTGGCAGGAGCACAGCAATATGTACAAAACTATGCAGGACTTGATCACAGCAGTGATGTGGATTACAGCCACTTAACCGAGATCAATACGACGCATGATCGCAGTGCTCGAGGTTTAAAATATGATATTGAAGCCACCATGAATAAGTCGTTTAACCAATGGCTTACAGGCGCTGGTGCTTCTCATCACACTATGCAACAGTCGCGCTTAGAACGTATGAAAGACATGCTCGCATCTATTGCTATCAACATCGGTGTAGGAGGTCAAGGTGGCGATATCCAAGTCACGACAGGCCAAGCTAATTTCATCTTCGGCGATCATATACAAGCTTTGCTCGATACCAACATAGGCTCTATCTTTGGTCTTTTCACTGAGCAATTTACCGCAGATGGTTTACCTGCAACCACTTTTACTTACACACCTACTGATTTACCGCGCCAGCTCAAAAATCAGTTGATGCAACGCTTTAGTCATGTCGGTGCTGATATCACGCTTGCCGATCTCCTCAATGTGGATTACACCGAAGCAGGTCGCATTGTATCAAGAACAGGCGAACCTATTGATACTGAGAAGATGTTGCAAGATCTCCTCGATATATTCAAAGAGTTTGTCGGAGAGAAGCTCGATGCATTCACCGATCTGGAAAAACTATTAGAGCAATTCAAAGCAAGCTTAAGTCTGGGTCAAGCAGGCGTCACGGACTTTATGACAACGCACGGATTCATCAAAGAAGACAGACCTACCGTTTCAGAGGAAAATGACACAAGCAACACGCAAGTCTCATCGTATGAACAAGAGCCAGAGCAAGAATTTGGCTTCAATTCTTTGCATATCAAAAACCTATTCAATTTATTTGCTCATCTTAAAGATGGACGTAAATTAACAGAGAAGTGGCAAGGCCTTAAAAAGGACTTGATAAAAGATGTCTTGCATATGCAAGAGAGCACTTATGATTTTCTGCTCAATAGTGGTTATCTCAAAGCAGATGGCGATTTACATGTTGCACTCTCTAACTACAACTTCAACTGGTCTGGAGATGGCGATGATTTGGGTGCTTATCTAGGTGATAACAACAACCATTGGGGTGGTCGTGGCGATGATGCCTATTACTCTATTGGTACCTCTAACCTCTTCTCAGGCGGAGAAGGTAACGACCATGCCGTCTTATTAGGCAGAGAAAACACCTTCTTTGGTGGTCGTGGCGATGATTCGGCTATTGTTGCAGGTCGACTCAATACGGTGAATATGGGTGAAGGAAACGATCGCGCCTTTGTTTTCGGTCAAGGAGGCATGATTCATACTGATAGCGGCAACGACTACGTTGTGGTCACAGGTCAATTTAATCGTGTCAATACAGGAACAGGTCAAGATTATAGCGTGACTATTGGGCATCATAACCACGTATGTCTTGCTGAAGGTAACGACATCGCACGTGTCTTTGGTAACTATAACAATATTGATGGTGGCCAAGGCAATGATACAATCACTGTATGGAGCCATTACTCAATCATAAAAGGCGGTGAAGGCGATGATCGCTTTATTCTAGAAAGCTCATCACAACATAACCATATTGAAGGTGGCATGGGTCGTGATGAATTTCATCTCGGAGGTTATCAAAATGTCATCGATGGCGGTGCTGGAATAGACAGATTTATCGTGAATGAAAACCTGATCAGCAATAGAATTTGCCAGATTGAGGCACATGACCAAATCGTCTTCGATGGCTTAAACTGGGATCAAGTGTGGTATAAAAAACTAGATAATGACTTAGTCTTATATACAGCACGCACACCTGCACAAGAGACCTCAAAGCAAGCTCAATTTGAGTCTGTAGGCACGCTTACCCTTGAGGATTATTTCGATGGAAACCGTGCGCAAATCGTACTCAAAGAGACAGATAAAGAGCAGGTTGTCTTAGCTGACACAGCAGTAGATCAATTGATACATGAAATGAGCGCTTTCGAGTCACCTCTCGAAGGAGAAGGTAGTTCAATCAACCAGAGCTTGGATGCAACAACCTATGATCGTATACATCAACTGTATCAACATACGCAAACGCATCAAGTCGTATCATAAAGAAATATAAAGAAACATAGAGAAACATAGCATAGCTATTTTCTTTTCAGTCAAGGCACTCTCTTGCAGAGTGCCTTTTTACATGCCTGTATCTGCTTTATCTTTCATCTCTAGCAACAGAGCTGCGCTCAGCCACAAACGCTACCGCTCTACCCTACGCTCTACCCATATCAACGACCCTATAGTCATCGAGCAAGCGGAAAAATTCGGACAACAGCTCTATAACACTGTGAATAAATCATACTACAAAGGACAGCTTGCAGAATTTAAAGTGGGATTTGAAATGGGTATGAGTATTTGAGATTAAAAACTAAACGTAGCCTCATTAGAGAGGCTACAACAAAGGTAATATCTTTTAAATTCAAAAAGAAAAATTCACTTATTTTGCAGCAAGTTTCTCTTTTATAAGCTCAAGTGCTTTATTAAATGAAGGGTTGTCTTGTGAATAGTAGTTTTCAAAGGTTTGGCCTTTTGTATAGTAATCTGGCTCAATACCTTTAGTCTTATTATTTTCATCTCTTTCTAAAGAAGCACCGTTAAGATAAAAGTCTTCATTACTCATTTCGTATTCCATACCATTGGGCAACTTACGAGCCAATACATCTGAATAAAAAGAAGATGTTTTACGTCCTACACGTATCGCATCAGGTACCAAACGCTTTATGGCCACAACAAACTGATCACCAGCACTGATCGTTGTAGGCGAGGTTAAAACAATAACAGGTTTATGAAAATGGGTAGACTCGGTTTTATGCACGACATAAGGCTTACCTTCATCCAGAGCACCATCTTTAAAGGTTTTCACGGTTACATAATCGATTTCATTCGTTCTTGAATGTTCAATGGTATCCCAATTCATAAACCGTTCGGCTAGAGCAATAGCACCTCTATCAGAACCGCCACCATTGAGGCGCACATCAATAACCAAGGCATCTTTATCCGTTAAACTTTCCATGACATGCTCTAAGCCACGAAGATAATCTTGATCATAGTCAGGAAATTC